>Ga0325404_1001814_pt1 | contig 22721 bp, 12 predicted proteins | sample PopdelMetagenome_18_FD_205664 | JGI IMG/M metagenome (GOLD analysis project Ga0325404, IMG submission 205664) | Populus deltoides microbial communities from Bellville, Georgia, United States - Xylem-Control-R1 | ecosystem: Host-associated > Plants > Phyllosphere > Stem > Wood/Secondary xylem...
ACGAAACCTGTTTGCTGGCAGAATTCAGTTGTCATCTTTGAAAACTCATATCTCCCTCATATGAAATCTTTTTTGGCTGAAATTTGGAGCGTGGATAGGTCTTTGAATTAGGAATCCACGAAAATTGCGTTTGCAGCAATTGGACTTCTGTAGCTCCAGATATTAAATTTTGAATGGCCAAAGGTCAACACTGGCAGAATGCGAGATTTGACTTTGCAGGATGTGATTTCCATGATCTTTCTCTTTTTAATATTTCTTGCATTACATATCCAGAAAGGTATAGATGTTAGCTTTTTAGTTCCACTGGAATCACTTCATTTCGATCTCTAGAACTCACGCTCTGCACAAAACATCGACTGAACATCAAATCTGCCAATTATCTCCAATTTACTCCTTTTTGCATCTTCCATCCAAAAGTGCCTTCAAAACATAAAATAAAGAATATCAAGGCATTATATATAAAAAACATAGGCAAAACACTAGGTAGATGTGGGTGAAACTATCGAATAATATGGTTACATCACCCTGTGAAATTTTTTTAATGTTCTTCACAACTGGTGTAAGTTTTTTTTTTTTTGATGAAAAGACAAAATAGATATTACTAACATCGAATAATATTTTGAGTCAGCATTGTTTTCCCAAAATCTTATAGCTTCTTTTAATAGTATTATCGAGTTGTTATGTTAAATAAATAATAAAAAAAGGGGATAGTGGTATCGAAGGGACCAGATCGTGTTCGATCTGGCCCCTGGGTATTCTCAACAGGCAAATTAGGGCAATCAAAATCAGAGTTCCAGGGCGTTTGATTGTTTTTCACGGTAATATAGGAGGTAAGGGTGAGCAAAAAAAACCAAAAAACCGATTAAACCGAGATAACCGGAAAAAAAAAAAAACCAAAAACACTAAACCGTTAAAAAACCGATTAAACCGATTAGAAAAATAAAAAAATCAGTTCGATTTGGTTTTGGTTTTAAAAGACTGAAACCGAATAAACCAAACCGAACCGGTTCAAATAGAAATAAAAAAACCGGTACTATAAATACCTTCCAAACCCATCTACAGTTCTACATTTCAGTCTTTTCTTCTAACCTAGCCGCCCCCCCCCCCTCACTCTCTCTTGATCAAATCTCCATCTCTTCTCTATTCTCTCCCACCTATAGTTCTACATTTCAGTCTCTTCTTCTAACCTAGCAAACCTAGCCCCCCCCCCCCCAACTCCCTCTTGATCAAATCTTCATCTCTATTCTCTTCCATCTACAGATCTGCTTTGTAGTTTCTTCTTTTAACCCTAGCAAATCCAGTCACCGCCCCCCTCCCTCTTGTTCAATCTCTCGAGCAGATCTTCATCTCTCCCATCTACAAATCTACTTTTTAGTTTTTTCTTCCAACCCTAACAAACCCAGCCGCCGCCCCACTCCTTCTTGTTCAATATCTCGATCAAATCTTCATCTCTCAATCTTTATGTCTCTAAATCAAAACTAGTAATCGCTCCTTCAAGTTCTTTGTCTCTCCAAGTTGGATGAGAAATTTGATATTGTCTATTCTCTTTTCTAAATTGTTTTTTTCTTTTTTTTCCTTCTTTCTTTCTGTTTAGTTTTTATTAGTTTATATTAACCTATTTTGTTAAACTTTCCCGGTGAACTATTCAAGAGAACCAGATGCACTTTTAATGTCCATGCATGCGCGCCTCAATAGTTGGTTTTTTTCTGTACAGTTTCTTCTCGCTTGGTTTCTAAGAAAATACAAGCAATAAATGTTGAAGACATATGATTTAATTAACAGTAATATTAAAATAGCAGAATCTTTCTTTTTGTTTTGTTTTTGTGAGTGCTGGGAGAGAGATAATTGATGCGTTTTATTTCAATTTCAAGGACTCATGCAGATTGTATTTCTATAGTTTTATCAGAGGCATTGTTTTCTTGGTTTAAGCCTATTGTTTTCAAGGTCTTAATCATTTTTCATGTTATTTGCTGTATAATTTTATTTTGAATTTTGATTAGAGTTGATTGGTTTGAGAAAACCACTGGGTGCAAATTAAAAGATATTTCTCCTGCCATTTAAGATAATCTTGGTAAAGGAAAGTTAAACAATGAATATAGATTTTTTTATATCAATTGCAAGCCTTTTAAATGACCCCATTAAAATTCATAAAAAAACTAAAAAATTTAAACTGATTTTCCCGGTTTTTCCCTTCAATTAACAGAACCAAACCGAACCAAAACTAGTCGGTTCGAACCGGTTTCGGTTCGGTTTTGATTTTTTTTAAATGGTTTGGTTTTTTTTTAGATGAAAACCAGACCGAATTGAAAATGTTCACCCCTAATAGAAGGCCACGTTGGAAAATCAGTGGGCATCAAACAGAAATTCTTATGAAATTGATGGTCAAATTGTGAATTATGAGTGTGCCGGTTCTCATTAATTCTCGTGTATCAATTTATAACAAATGCCCAATTCATTAAGGAATTTCTGTCAGTTCACTATTCCAATATTAATTGGTGCATTTCCTTGTCGAGGCCTTGCTATGAACAACGGTGACAAATCACAAATCTTGCATTTGAAAGTTGAGACCCATTTGGTTCCCCGTGAGCTCTTTCTTTCTTTCCATGTCAATTAATAAGTAAGTTATATTTTGTGTGTTACTACGTTCTTACCTTTATATATGTGGTACAAATTTTGTTTTAAGCAACATAGCTAACTGGTATATTTTAGGCCAAATTAAAACTAAGTTATATTTTTTTTAGTGTTAAAATTTTATTAGAAATTATTCTCCAACCAAAATTCTTTAAAACGAAACACTAATATGATTAAAATAAATTATGGTTGAATAAAATATTAATTTTAAAAAACTCATGATTGATAAGTTTTTTATGAAACTCAAAACTATATATCCCACGTAGATAAAATACAAGATTGTCTTGTAATTTATATAGTGAGAAGTCGAAGGGTTGTATCTGAACATATATAAAATAGTTTAGGTTTAACCCACATGTGCACACTCAGCTCTGTTTAGACACAAATTTTAAGTTTATGTTTTATTACATATTTTAGTTATTAATGTGTAGAAAAACTTGTTGTTTTTCATTGTTGATTTATTTATTATCACAAATTAGATTAGAAAACATATCTAAACTCAATGATTGATATTTAATTATCATTGAAGAAAGCTTCTAATAAAATAAAAAAGTTTTTCTCTCTATTTCTATTGATTTGCTTTTTATTTTTCAGAATTGATTTCTTTTGTTTTCTTAGCTTTCTAAGCTTTTTTTTTTTAGTTATTTTAGATTATATACAAATCCCCTTTTTAATTACTTATTGTTTACATTTCATATTAGTTAATTTCTTCATATTTGTATATTTAATGCATCTTAACTTAGTTTGCTTTAATCTAAACTTAAATAGCTTATTTTAATTGAGTAATTAAGTTCTAATACTTGTATTCATGTGAAATGATATCCTTACTTTATATACTACAAATCATTTATTTTAAGAGTTTAAATTCGCACAACTTAATACTAGTCATATTTAGTTACTTGTTATATTGTTTAGTTTGTGATTGATTTCTATTTTTTAATTTAGTTATTTTTTATTTGCATTCAAGAAGCTAAAATTGTTTATTTAGAAATTGGTCATGTCTTCTACTCAAGAAATGGTTACCACAACTAATATTACTTCAACAAGTACTACTTCAATAAAGAGGATTTCACCATCACTTTATATGATGCATGGTGAGAAACCTAAAAAGCTCAATGGATTGAACTTCAAGAGGTGACAATAGAAAATGTTGTTCTATTTGACCATTTTGAACTTGACAAAGTTCTTGTCGGAAGAAGCACCAAAGTTGTCTGATAATGAATCTGATGTTATCATTATAACAATTATGGACACGTAAAATCATAGCAATTTTGTGTGCAAGAATGACATCTTAAATCAATTTTGTGTGTGTGTGTAGTTTTCAATTATAAGTGCAAAAGCACTATGAAAAGCTTTAAATAAAAAGTAAAATGCTGAAGATGCTGGTATAAATAAATTCATAATCGATAAATTTATGAACTTCAAGATGGTTGCTTTAAGGACAATTATAAGCCAAGTTCAAAATTTTTAGCTCATCTTATATGATATTTATATTGAAGGAATGATTTTAAGTGAATCTTTCCAAGTGACTATAATTATTAAAAAAAAAACTATCACCATTATAGAAAGACTTCAAGAACTATCTTAAGTACAAGCACAAAGAAATGAGAGTTGAAAACTCATTTTAAGATTAAGGATAGAAAAAAACAATAAGTTATCCTAAAAAAAAAACCAACTAATTCAATTACCCCCAAAACAAACATTATAGAACAATTAGTAAAGACTTACAAAAAGAAAAAGGAAAAGCTTACTGTGAAGGGGTAGGGGATTGCTAATAAATTTAATGACAAATTCTTTATCTATAATAAGGCCAAACACCAAGCCAAGGAACACAAAAATAAGGCCAAAAAAGAAACCTTAAGAAAAGGATTGTTTATGCCAACGCCATCGAGATTGATCACCTCTTGAATAAAGTTTTAAAATAAATCTATTTGCTGTTGTTTTCAAGTAGTGTTGGGCTGATATTAGTGCAACAAAACATTATATATTGAGAAGATGATGTTTTTCACTTATAAAGAAGTGAATGATTAACACTTGTACATAGGGAGCTCATAAATCTACAAGATACTAGGTATTAGGAAGGTTATATTGAATGTCATGACCCTATTTTCACCCCAAAAAACAAAAACAAAAGCTTTTCAATATTTCTGAAAATCCTCAAAATTTCCAAAAACAATTAACTACTTAATCTCCTAAAAAAATATTTTAAAAAAATCTACTTAATCTCCTAAAATAGCATTTTTTTTAAAAATAACAAACAACGATTCAGTTAACAACTAGTCAAATTTATCATGGCTATAATTTGAGGTTTGATTGAAGAAAAGCAAAAAAAAAAAAAACTGAAATTACATAAAAAGGACTAGATTGTAAAAAGATCAAAACTTAAATGGCCATTTTGAATAAACTTAAGGGTTTGATTGAAAAGAATTCTTAAAAATCAGTGCCAATCAGCTAAGATTTGAGAAATGAAAACTTTAGGGACTAAGTTGAAAACTAACAAGAAAAAATAAGTTTTAATGAAATGATGAGTTTTATTGAAAAGAAAAAAAAGGTTTGATTTGGAAAAGGCGCTGTTGTGATTGAAATAGAACCCCCCCCCCCCCCCCCCCCCCCCCCCCCCACAATGACTTGTCATCGACCAAATTCCTTAAAGTCTACTTCCCTAAAAAGGAAGAATAACATGAGTAGAGATGGAATGGCCTAAAGACCTTTGCAGAACCAGCGAGTCTTGGCTGGATTTATATCAATGGCTAGGATGGATAATGAAGAATCAAGGGTCATGATGCAAACCCCAAGTACTATATCCCCAGGCCTCTATAAAAGGCACCAAGTCCCAGCTTGGAGGAAGAATGAAAGAAGAGAAAAGAGCAAGATCAGAAAACACAATGAAAGCTAGAAGACGAGGGAATGAAAGTCAGTATATACTAGAAAGAGAAAAAAGAGTAAGGAAGTAGTAAAGAGAGAGGATAGAAGAAAATTAAGAAAAGGAAAGATAAAACCCATAAATAAAAGATTATAAAAGAAAAAAAAATACAGTGAAGAAAAACGGTCAAGGAAGACTAAAAGAGGGGGCTTGAAGGAGGAGTAAGTGAGTAACCCTAAGGCCATTCAAACCTTTGGCCTCTAAGTAGACAAATTCCTACCAAGCAACTATCTTTCTCAAAAGGGAGGAGGTTGGTGGCAGTTGAAAGCAAGAAACATCAAAGTTATCACTGTCGTTACAGGTTGGATATTATAATGCCTTCCATCTTCTTATACATGAAGGATTTTGTTTCGTTTGATTTTCTAGATTCATATCTTCTAGTTGTTTTCTTTCTTTTCTTGGTTATGCTATATGAATGTCTTTCCATATATCATGCTCATAATAAGGTACCGGATTTAGATTTAATGAGAACCTTATGTGTTCATGTGGGAGAAGAGAGAGTGTTTTGTGCATGCATGAGGATATTTACATGTTGTTTCCTTTCATTGTGCCAACCTGTTGTTTTTGCTGCAGTTTTTAAGTTGAAAACCTGCATTTGTGGTTGTAAACTCTGTAATGAGGATGAAGAATTGGCTAGTAATCGTCAACATCTCCTAGATCTCGAAAGAAGGTAGCAACAAGGTCGACTAATCAAGATCCAAAGGATTCAACATCTGAACACAGTGAGGAAGGATGATGCAAAATCACACCTTACCAACAAAATAGGTTTGGGAGTCGAAAAAGACCAATCATTTGCAAAACAATCAACAATGACAAATATTAGTCAAATTACTAATATGTGGTGTCAATAATCGATCATAATTGTGCCTAATCCAACATAATTATGCAACAATTGCTTTGAGCATAAAATACAAATCAATATTCCTTTATTAATCCAAACAAGAAATATTGGGAGCATTGTTTATACTATAAACAATTGTCTTTTGATTAACAACATTAGTTCACTACATAAATCAATGAAAAAAGATTGATTAAGAATATTAGTTCACTTCATAAATCAATGAAAAAAGATGAATGAAATTGACCATCAACCAATGAAGACAGTTAAGATCAACTATTGACCATTGACTAAGGAGATTAGGATTCACATTAACAATCGATCGATTAATTCTTATTTAGAACAATTCTTATTTAAAAGAGGAGTCTTTAATAGTTAGACTAATAGATATACTAGCATAACACAAAAACACAAACAATTGCCAAAAGAATATGCACAAGGATTTGGATTGTAAAGTCTTATATACCATAAAGAGTTTGTATAGGATTAAGATTTTAAGTACGTGTAAAATTTCATCTTTGTAACATTATATATAAATCTAGTTATTGAAAACGATAACCAACCTCATATACACAACTTTTTTATGCAATTTAAAACTTACATTTTTTCTACAATTATCATTTTTCTTTAAATCCCAGTTTGTTTACTTTCTTTTTATCTTTTTCCTTCTCTTTTCCTTCACATTACAATTGCTTAGAACATCTAGTTTGGTTTCCAAGGTTGCTACACAACTCCACTTGGGATTAAGTTTCTAAAAAGAAGGAATAAAAAATGAATAGCATAGTTACTTCAAAAAAATATCTAACTGATTCTTTTGGCCACAATTAAAATTGGAAGGCCTTATTATCATAGACGATTTTAAAGTCTAGAAAGAGCAAATCCCCACCCCCCACCCCCCCCCCCCCCCTCCAAAAAAAAAAAAATAAAATAATAATAATAATAATTAAAACTACAATTAATTTAAATCTTGATAACTAATTATTTGTGATTCAATAGAAGCTGTTGACCATATTCATGCATTTCTTAACAGGACAAATGAGAATTACAACATCTGAGCTCTGATTTCTGATGAGATTCTAGATAACTAGAAGTCCGAAATCATAAACAATGAGCCTATGCCATACAGTCATAACACATGCATGAGACAAGACAACTCCTATAAGCACAACAAACCCAATCCTGTAAAAATCTACTGTCCATTTTACAATATGGATCTACGAAGAAATCCAGTGGTGACTTGAATCTAAAAATGATGGGATTAGAAAAAATTACATTGGGACAGTTCGTGCCTTGTACATGCAAATGTAAGCCATATGCCAATCACCTAAGATCAAAAGATAGAAATTCATGAGAATAAACAAAGACAGTTTTCACTTAAGAATAAAATGGCAGTCGTTGATGGGAATGTGATTATAAAAAAACAAAAAAGCAAGAATAAGTTTGCAGAATTTTCCCACCACACAAGCCCATTATCCAATCAGGCTAGCTTACCTCCTCCAGAGAGCTTAGTTATATCTTCCTCCCGTTGTGGAACAGGATTATCATCATCAAACTCAATCCATTTCCCTGGGATAAACATTGAGAATTCATCAGTTGAAAAACCCAAGTCAATCCAAATAACATAGTGACAAAACACTGAACAAACTCGTTAGAGAACTTACCACTTTCTTGCTTGACCCATGCAACATAATGCCCTGAATCAGCACTCCTTCCCTTATGGGTGAGCACAGCTACCAAATCATATATTCCAGTTAAATGTGACTTTTTATCTGTAGTGGAAGGTCAAGTATTAGCACTGGAAACTAGGTGCATTCTCCAGTAAAGACAACTTTGGGAGAGGAAAGTAGCAAATTAAAAATCAGTCATTTATAAATACAAACAGTTTGCATTATATTTAGCATCTCCAAAAAAAATGCAGCAATGGTAGAGTTAACTTTGAAAAATTAAATACAATGAAGGCCGCAATATCATCTTATATGCACATAAAGCATCTCTGGCCCAAAATCTTTCACAACATCCAGGAAGCACAGCCAGACACAATAGTAACAAACATTATCAATACAAACTGCAAGCGCAGTCCCCTGGAAGTCAAACACAAAGCATCTCCTGGAGACCGTCGATAAAAGAAAAATAGAAATACCAAAAAAAGATGCTTCAATCGCAAGCAGGAGAAATTTAGAAGTTTTCACCTTCTTTGGAGGTAGGCTTTGATGATTCTCCACTCTCATTTGATGGCCTCTAAACAGAAAACAAGAGGGTAAGATATATCAATAATATCCATTGGTCTTATCTATTTGTATTTGCATCCACAATTCAACCATCTACTCACCTGCACATCAGTCATCTTGACATCATTGTCTTTTGAACCCGAGGTCTTCTCCTTGGCTTTCAAACCAGCCTTTTTACCCTCCTCATCTCTTAAAATCTGAGTTATGAGATGTAAAGAATAATCATAATCATCATCAAAACTTTAGCACCCTTACATACTGAGCACTGAAACAAAAGGATAAAAATATACCTGGCGAGGTGCTTCTAATTTTTTGCAAAGACCATCAGAGCAAAAATCGTACACATCCAGTTGTAATGGGTAATCCACTTTCTAAGAAAGACAGTAATTTTAAAAAGGTTGTATCATATAAACATTAAAAAGGACGGCTTTTATTAACCTTTTTGGGCATGCAGAGCATCCAATCCCTTAAATTAAACAAGCCATTTTACAACCACAGAAACAGAACTTTTGAAGTGACTTCTCATTTGTAACAGAATGAAAAAAAGAAACCCCTCTTACCCGTAAAATCTTGGCCTTCTGATTTGATTCCCTCTTCCAGAAAAAACGAACAAACTGAACAGTTAGGTACCTTGAAAACAAATATGTGCCATCAGAAATTTCATTCTTTTAAGAGGAAAAATTTATAAAAATAAAGAGAAATAGCAGAGTTTGAAAAAGGAAATCACAACGTAGAAAAAGCCAAACTGGAAGGTTATTACCTTGGCAAGGCATTGATACGGGACTCTTTCAGGTAAATTGCACTACGACCCAAGCAGGGAGAAGCCTTCTCCAATTCAGACTTCAAACCCTATAACCAGTAAGATTAAGATATTACTAATACAGGGCATTTAATGTGTGTGTGCGCGTGTGCATGCATGTGTATACTCTCACACACACAACACAACACAGATATTATTTTCAAGTTGAGGAGTGGGAAGTGATAGGTAGTGAATCTAGTGATGCCACATAAAAATACAGAACGGCTAGTGAAATTGTCTAAAAAGAGAAAGCAGGTTTTATGAAAAGAACCAGAGTAATCAGCTATATTAGCTGCATTTATAGGTTAGTCGCTAACTTGTGAATCATTAGCCACTAGTTGATAAAAAGCATTTCTATTTATTTTGATTTAAATATTCAAGTAATAGTCCATTGTAAGAATTCTACCGTTTATTCTAGTTAAATACAAAGATCTCAATTCTCAAGAGTCTAGTATTTCCACATGGTTGCATTGTCTACTAAAAGCCAGTTTTTTTACCTTCAGATGATAAGTCGGCCACGTTAATCATGAAAAGTTCCTTGGTGATAAGGTTAATACAACTACAAATGCAAGCACAAGCAATAGCTATGAAGCTTTTCTTTTCTACTGTGATATTGTGGCAGATTCAATGTACTATTGTGTGAAATGGCGCAAAAGGACCCATAGCCAAAACAATTAGTTAGGAATTGAGGCCTGGTTGACAAGGTATTCTATTTGCCAAGGTGGGTGACTAGCACTAAAATGTCTTTAACTCATCTGTAAGGTAGAGATCAGAGGACTGGCATGCAGAACTTGTGCAAGAGAACACTGAAAAGGCAAGATCCTAAAATTGAGTACTGTTGTTATTTACCAATAAGCAAAACCTTCTATAGTCATTATCCTCCAGCACATGGACAATTAACACTTGATGTAATGACATTGTGCCCATACAAATTATTGTTGCAGTTCACAAAGACAAGCAGCAGTGATTGCGCAAGAAATTTTCTTGGTTTACAGGATTGAGATATCAATAATTTAACAATTTGCATGCACCAATGCATAAATGTTTTGGCTGCTCATTTTGTAAAAATAGATATGAGTATTCTCCTTCCAAATATATATGCCTATTTTATCTTTAAAAAAATATTTTTGAAGAAACATTGTTTCATTATAAGTTTTCATGCCAATATGAGCAAATGCAATTGGCTGCTACAGTTGATTTACTTTAAATAGGATGACATCTCCTATTTAACTTAGATTGATTGCCTTTCAATTGCTAAATTTCCATGTTTTTTAGTTTTCAGGGTACATATGATCAGGGGATATATGAGTTTCTTAAAAGTTTTGGGGGAGGCCATGGTTACTGAGTGGCCTTGTGCCTTGCATTTGGGTCTGTGCAATTGAGAGACAGAGAAGTGGAATCAGATTCATTTTGCAAAAGCTTCCAACAAGACACATGATTATCAAGAGCTAGTTAAGTGCAAGCACAAACCAGACTATTGCAAAGGAATACACAAAGCATTCAACATACCAAAATCAAATAAAAGGAAAAGAATGAAATCCTGGTAACAGAATAATTAGTAAATCTTACATGCTTCAGTCCTTCATGCAAATGGTTCACCTCTTGTGATATGTGGCATTTAAGTGAGTAAACTGATTCTGTCTCTGAGCTTTCTTCACCACTTTCTTGGCAATGCACCCTAGCAACCAATATCACATACAAAAACTTTGTCAAAGATTGTAGTCCCTAGCCAAATGGAGACGCTCATAATCATTTAAAATGCATCAATGACAATCCAGCAGTAAAAGCGAGCTTAGAAATGTAGCCCTTATTCTTTTGCTAAATGTGACTTTAGCTACAATCCAACTGTTATGAAAACAGAGGTGAAGATATCCACCTGCTTACAAGTTCAATGCCAAAAAGTGCCTTGATTGTATCTGGATTTTCACTGCAGGTTATAAAAGGTGAAAATCAAGAAGGTAAGTATCCATACAGAAAGCAAGCATTCTGAATAAGCAACGATATTTAAACCAATAAGTTCTATATAGGGGGAATTATACTTATACAAAAACAATCTCCAACGAATTTCCGAACTGGAATGGCGTAAAAGTTTTGACTTTTGATGACATCCACTATAGAGCAAAAGCATGCTTCTATGGTCTATGAAGCTCAATTCAACTAAGATATGTGCATGGACAATGTTTCATATTCAGAAAAACACAAAACAAAACTACCTGAAACTCGGTGATCCAAGTGATTGTGAAAGGGTGTATAAAAGTTGTGTCCAACATTCTTCAGCATCCTGTTACATTTCAAAAATGCATAGATCAACATTACAAGAAATTATATTGTTACAACTGTTATGTTAGGCATATTGATATTTGGAAAAACCTGCTGCATGTAGACTCCATTATGCAATTGACCAAATTGCGGATACTTTTTCCGCAATACCTGCAAAAGTAAATGGGTAAAGTAAAATGCAGTATGCGTTTTCCCCTGTTTCCAAACAATCAAAGCGCAATAATGCAACAACAATAATTTCAAGGTATGCCAAAATTCAAATATAGGCTTATCATGGTAAACATCAATTGATGGACTGCAAAACTGAAAACCTAATGATGACAATAATGTGCAAGAGTTTGCACTATTAAAGGCAGATAGTTTTGTACATCATTAGGAACTAAACCTGATTATGCTTGCACGGTATTAAGCATGGAATGGGTAATATGAAAGTCCTAATAAATAAGATCAATGTTAACATCCATATAATCAGAGTTCTTTGCCCTGCAACATTCTAGTTTTCTGGAATACATTTCTTCAGCTCAAATCAGTAAGACTCCAGATATGTGACAGCTTGTTAAACAATAATATTTTTGAAAAAGGTGCGTCCAACATTCATAGTGAGACTTCATCCCATTTATATGTTGTATTACTAAAAGCTTCTCAAATAGAAAAGATGTCAATAAATGCTGCAAGTAATGCAGGAGCAGAGTACAAACCATCCAGAACTGCATAGGTGCCACAGGCTTTACACTTTTATCGAGCTCATTAAATAGTTCTCGAGTCGCAGCTGTCAGCATATGAGATGTATGGTCCAAATCACTGCTTTTTTGAGATGGGTAGCTGCCCAAATTTCACATTGATAACAATATTTCAGTCATACAAAAGTATCCACATTTGATCTGCAACTTGAAAACTAGTTTCAGAGACATTCACAAAGAGAACTCACCTGACTAAAGCAGACTTCAACTCTGGAACAGAATGCAGGCATTGTACTGTTGAGTTCATGTAGCAAGTGTTCCCTAGATTAAAGAGGCCAGCAGTGTGACCCTGTCAGCAGAAACAAATTTAGCATAAAGTGAAACAAGAATATTAAGTGAGAAAAGATCATTAAAATAAAAACAATATCTGGTGACATTAAAGAGGGAAAAAAGAAAACAAACATCCAAGTACTAGATATTCCTAATAAAGGATTGATGAAAATATATATAAATAGCATTTACAATGAAGAATCTAGAAAAGTCTGATTATCAAATATTAATCACTGATAATAGCATAATCCAGAATTTCACTTTTCTATTCCACCAAGGCAATGGCATTCTAACTGAAAGTCAATCAAAGGTTTGTCCAGGATGCATAACCAAGGATCATTGTAAATTTGTGCTCTACAAATTGGAGAGAGGGAAGAACAGGTATCAGCACTGTCTTTTTCCATGCATGCAATGATAAGAAAGTAGATAATAATAATAATACTCCGTGTGTTATGCTGACATATTAATAATAGCTAATAAAGCATATGCCAACTCATCCATTCTTTTTATTAACTTTTCAACAATGTCCTTTTAAATGAAAAATAGTTGGAGAAAAAATGTTGAATATAGTTTTTATTGGGGGAAAAAATAAAAAAGAGAATTAATGCTTTAAATTTTGGATGATATACAGATATGCTACGACTTAGCAGCAAGGAAATGACACTCTTTATGGGACCGACAGATTATAACTTTCAAATTGTAATTATAAACTTGAGTTTATAGCATGCCATGTTGAGTTCTGTGCTTTAGTTCAAGTTCAAGCCCAATGAGAAAGCCTGGAAACAGGTTTAGGGTAGAAATTTGATAGCTTGACAATACAAAAAAGAATAATTGGACCTTGCATACATGGAGGCAATGACAGTGAAAATGGACATGTTGATCACAATAAGAGTCTTAGGCTTCCTAGAAGGATTATTTGTATGCATGAGCCATTGATGAATGAATTTACAGGCACATGCCAGCTCATCTATTTTTTATTAACTTTTCAACAATGTCCTTTTAAATGAAAAGTAGTTGGAGAAAAAATGTTGAAAATAGTTTTTATTGAGGGTCAAAATAGAAAAGAGAGAGAATTAATGCGTTAAGTTTTGGATGATATACAGATATGCTACGACTTACCAGCCAGGAAATCACTCTTTATGGGACTGACATTATAACTTTCAAATTGTAACTAAGAACTTGAGTTTATAGCATGCCATGTTGAGGTTCTGAGCTTAGTTCAAGTTCAAGCCCAATGAGAAAGCTTGGAAACAGGTTTAGGGTAGAAATTTGATAGCTTGACAATACATAAAAGAATGATTGGAACTTGCACACATGGAGGCAATGATGGTGAAAATGGACATGTTGATCACAATAAGAGTCTTAGGCTTCCTAGAAGGATTATTTGTATGCATGGGCCATTGATGAATGAATTTACAGGCATATCCAAATAAGTCATGTTCTGGTCCACTTCTCTCTCCTTTTTTTTCTTCTCTCTTTTTGTTGATCTTATTTCAAAGGAGCTGGAAGCTCTTCTCTGAATTGCCTTTCTCTCACTTTTCCCTCGTCATTGGTGAACAAGACTGCAACTTACAGTCCAGTAGAAAGGCAAAACTGTGACATATGATTAGTAAAAAGCCACAGAGATAAATACTGGCTTGGGAATGGAGATGAAGCATGACTTATTTCTTGATAACACAACTAGGCCAAGCCTAGCCAAAGGTGCAATTGGTACAGCTCCATTTGCTTTGCTTGGACCAGGACAAAGCATGGTTTTGTTGTCATTTATCGGTCAAGGCTCAGCTTGTGCAGCAATTATCTGATTGCTTGGAACACTCACAACTCTCAAAAAAGGCAGACAGATCCATGTCATTTCTGTGGATCCTACAATCTAGGAGCTTGTTTTATAACATAGAATACAAGGGGAGAACACAGGAAAAGGTAGCAACAACAGGAAAAAAGAATGAATATATATATATGTATATATGCATGCTTAATTAGTTTGTGTGATATCTCCATAATCAACTACTTTTATGGAAGGCTCACATTCACTTCAGAACCTAATCATTTAGAAGCTGTTTCATTAACCTCCCTTAAGTTTATCAAATTAAAAAATGAATAAAAGAGAGAAGCAAAAAAAAAAAAATCAATAATTCCTTAAGGGGTGAAAGCTAATAAATTCCATTTGTCAACAGTTTATAACTTCTGATGTCAGTTTTCTACATCGATTAGAATGTTATTATATAAATCAACAAATTCCTTAAAGTGGCACGCCATGAATTCATAGATCATGTGTAGAAGAAAAGGGTTGAAGAAAAATACCACAGCAACCATTTGTTCTTCTTCTGGAAGATCTTCCATAAAAACAGGACCTTTCTCTGGGGTCTTCACAATCTCATCTGCAGTCCCCATCATCATCAATTTTTGACCCTAAAATTTTTTTAAGAATGTACACCATTATTTAGCATCATGTCACACAAGAATAAGAGTTGTGTAGCAGTAAAATAATCATAAAAGACCATTACCTCCTTCACTCCTAAGGTTGCCCAATTGGCATCATCCTGCATTGTCAATCAATGAAGTTAAAGAAGGACAAGTGTATTAAAAGGCAACAAATTCTTAATAACACCTAAAAAATCACAATTAAAATAATATGAATCAAATTGACCACTGCAAGTAATGGATACTTTCACGTACATTTAGAAAAACATCTAATTACCTTCAGCAAACCACCCTTAACCATAATCTTCTGCCTCTCGGGGGGGACTCCAGTCAAACCATGCAACTGACATTTGAAAACATAAGGGGGCTGGCTAGTGTCAATTTCCACTTTTGGGAACAGCTCCTTTTGCCATTTTACACTCACTGTGCCAATTCATTGGAATCGTTAAAAGAAGAAGAAGCACCAAAATTCTAAAACAATTAGACAAATGATAACTGAAAAGCTACAGCTCCGATTTTTCTGCTGAGCTTGAGACATTCTAAAAATGAATTAAAAAGACAAAAAGGAAAACAGAATACACACTGCCATTGTATAAGATCCGCCGCGAGAACTATACGGGTGTTTGAGAGTATGGTAGCAGTTGTTTTTCAAAGTGTTTTTTATCTAGAAATATATTAAAATAATATTTTTTTATTTTTTAAAAAATTATTTTTTACATTAGTACATCAAAACATCAAAACAATGTAAAAATATAAAAAAATTAAATTTAAACAAAAACAAAATTTTGAATTTTCTTGGAAAGCGGTTTGCAACGGTTCCAAACGGTGTCTAAGAGTGATAACATTCAAAACCGGGACCCACAAATGGCGTCTACACAAAACCAATTCGACTGAATCTCCATCTAAAGCTATTTGGAGTTCTCTATGCCGATCCTTTTCTTGCATTCTATTTTGCTTAAAGAGCCATACTTTCAATAAGCTGCTTGTTGTAACCTCAATTTTTTGGACAAACTCCCCATTTCATTAATCCTACTGCCAGATTTCTAGCAACAAACACTAATCACTAACTACAAACGAAACCCAAAAATTAATCCCTTATTACAAAGAGTTCCACGATTCTCATAAATTGCCAGAAAAACAAATACTATAGCTATAGCTATAGCTATAAGATATTCTTTCTTTCTCTCTACCCAAAAAATCATCAGAAAAATAAACCAAAAAAAATAATCAGCGATTACCCAGTTCATGAAATTCAAAAAAAAACCCCAAAAAATAAAAATCAAGCGTCAGAATAATGTGTTTTTTGAGAATATCGAGAAATACCTGTCAACATGATTGATTGGTGAGTTTTTGATGGATGCTTGGTTTTTTATTTTCGTGTTTGCTTGAGCAAAAGGAAATCTCTCAGGCTCGTGGATTTTAAGGGGTTTTCATTTCTGGGTTAACATAAGGAGATGTCGGGTCTGGATTCAAATCCGGGTTTGGTTCGATCCACAGCCACTGAGGGAATAATTATCAAACCCGATATGAGGTTAACCCGGCCAAGTAGCCGGGTTCTGGGTTTTGTGGGTTAATTTAAATAAATTAAAAAAATATATTTAAAATTTTAATATTTTATATAAAAAAATTAAAAAACAATCTATGTGAATATAAGTTGTATATATTATAAATAATAAAGTTTAAAAATATATTTTAAAAAAAATTTTCATCTCATAATTGAAAAGATATTATGTTATTAAAAAAAATTTATCTCACATTAAAAAAATATAATTTTTTTTCTGAACATAAAATATATATATTAAAGGATTTCAAATCTTACATTGAAAAAATAACTTCCTTCTTGTAAATATAAAATATAAATATTAAATAGCTTCAAATCCTACATTGAAAAAATAATTGTTTTCTTATAAATATAGAGTAGATATATTAAAAGATTTCAAATCTCATATTGAAAAGATATTATATTGTCCTTTTAACTTAAAATATTTAAACCAAAAAGTTTTTTATCCCGCATTAAAAAAACTTAATTTTTTTCTTGTGAACATAATATATATATAGAGTCTCAAATCCCACATTGAAAAAATAAAATATTTTTCTAGTATTAATATAGTGAAATTTAAAAAGTATTAATAGCCAACTAAAAAAATATGAAAAAAAAAGGTATAGAAAAAAAACATTTGAAAGAAAAAAACTAGGTCTTATCTGGATTTGTCCAGGTCGATCGGGTTTTGCTAGATTATTGTACTAACTGATTTTTATTTTACTGGAATTGATCTAACTATCAAGTTTCAAGTAAATTTGTCGGTCAATCCGAGTTTAATAACAGTGACTGAGGTTCTATGAGAATAATTTTGTTATTTAACATATTTTGTTTTTGTAATTTTCAAGGCTAAGAATGACCCTCGGTCGCTTTTTTATTTGTTTATATATGGTCCAGTTCCAGTCAAGTCCTTTAGAATATTTTGACTCAAATTATACCCCTACTATTAATTAAAGATGGATTTAAATATTTTTAAACCTTTTATTAATTTATTAGCTTTCGTTAATTGATTTGAATATACTAAAAATAATGAATTATGTTTGCATATACAAACAAGATTAAAAATAAGTATAAAATATAAAATAATTTTAAATAAATTAATATTGAATATAATATTTATTTTCAGTGTTAATTAAATATTTTAGAATAAAATGAGATAGAAAATCATGAAATGAAAAATGACTTCTTGTTTTACTTATAAAGTCAAGTGCCAATTAGCCATTTTTAGAATAAAATGAGATGGTAAATCATGAAATGAAAAATGAATTCTTGTTTTACTTATAATATTAGAGTAAAAAAAACAATGCCTAACTTCAGCAAACACAACTCATCAACAGTTACTATGACTTATCAACACTATGAAACATACTTTCCTAAACTTTTCTCACTATAAATAACTTAACAAGTCTGTGGTACCTTTCATTTACAGGATCAATAAAATAAAAAGAATTATCATAAATATAGGGTTTTAAAAAACATTAACTTTTATTCATGAAAAAGATTACATGAAGATTATGAGTAGAGTCGGCACATAAAATATATTATTGTTGGGTTCTCGAATATCATACAGTAGCGGAAACAATAAAATAAAATTATTTTCCCTAGGATCTCGTTAAATAGATCTAGAGTTGTTTAGGGATTTATCACATCAAGATCTGATCTTCTTCAGCTTTAAATAATTCTTTAAAGACTTGTCACAAACCACAAATCGTTCAATTATCCAGCTTTCAATGGTAATTCACATGAACCATTAATGAGAAATTTACTAAATCTCTATTTAAGAGAGATGGTTTGTTATACATAGATCTAACTCTTTATTTTGTAATTTAAGTAGTTTTTCTGTCTAACAGGCAACAACTAAAAAAAATAAGAAGCATAGGTTATAATTTATAAGAAAATTTGAAAAACTCTATAAATTAAAAAAAAATATATCAATTTGCCCCTTAAATAATATTCATATATTATTTAAGGATAATTTTAAAAACTTAATCAATCAAGTCTCTACTTTATTATTCTAGGACTATAATTATAATCCCTAAATTAAATATATTATAGTGCATAATTTCTCGAATTATTTTAAATCAAGTCATACTTGATTAATTATCTCAGTTTAATTTTTTACTAATGGTTCTTAATGTATATGACCCATTAGGTTCCTCATATGTTGGTCCAAATATAAATTATAATTCTAATTAAATAGAAATAAATAAATTAAACACTTTAATTTATTATCAATTCAACAATTGATTAATTTATATTTGAAGATCAAGTACATTATTTAGCAACATGTCATGATTCCCAAATATTAGAAAGTTATTAATGGTTTGACTTAACCTTTTATTGACCGGTTTCTCAGTGTAATTAATATACTTTCATCAATAATATTATTATTTAACATTAAAGGATGTAGTATGTATTCTATGTTAAATCATATTTATTTTCTACATAATAATTATTTATCGTTTGAATAAATTTGAAACTCTTTTCAAATCTCATTCCACTTTGACTAAGGATTTCTCAATTAATATTATTTGAGAACAAATAAAATAATTTTTCCTAATTCACCTAAAGGGATGGATCATCTCTTGATCACTAAAGTACCTTCATATAGTTCATGTTATATCCAATATCTGCCCCTTCGTTACCTCGATTAAGATAACATGTAATATGATTAAAGCATAACATTCTATATAAAACATAACTTAATGATCTCAAGTTTAAGGATCATTTACACATATGTCATGTGATCCTTTCCATAAACAAAGGTGATTTCTCTATATAAAATTATCATATAGGTCAGTTCAGTGTACATGTCTAATGACAAGCACCTATATATTAGTTCTAGGCATCTTTTATATTTCAACTTATAAGAACAACTGCTTTTTTTCATAAAGAAAATAACATAATATGTACCAGTTTTTACAGCTCTAATAAATGTCCAATATTTAAGAGAATATTGATCAAGAACATTTTAGGAACAATGTTTTGATGCAATAAAAATCTCATAATTATAACAACTTAATAACTTCCTTTGAAAAGTATTTTTGTCTCATAGACTTTATCTTTTCTCTAGATTTATAAATCAAATATTAGATTCATTAATCTAATATTTTATAACTATTAAAGATAAATTAAGCATTTATTAATAATAAATATATATTTATATTATTATAATAATGCCACATGTAAACAACCGATTGGCTATACGACATATTAAACTAACAATCTCTCACTTGCACTAAAGATAATCGCTCATGTATCTAATACTACATTGCTCCATGTAACATTAATGCTTCTGTATGGATAATGACTTGGTAAAAGGATCTTCTAGATTAGATACCATCTTTCATTTCTTATTAGATAGTTTATAATGACTTAGTACTTGTTTATGTGATAGTTCATAATAAACCATGAAAAACTTCAGGGGTAATGACTGCAAAACCAAGTTAGCATTTAACTCATGATCCATGAAAAAACTAAATTGGTCTAATTTTTCAATATAGCCAATCATTTTCGAAACATGGGTATTCACAGAAGAACTCCCTGTCATCTTGCAGTGAAACAATTCTTTAGTGGTCTCATACCTCTTAGTCCTACTAACCTTATCAAATATTTCTTTGAGATACATAATCATAGTATAGATATTCATATTCTCATGTTGCTTTTGAAGTTTAGATGACATACTAGCTAATATCACACATGCAGCTTATTCATCATCATTATCAATATGATGCAGATGTTCATTTTCCACTTCGTCCACAATCTTTTTATTTCAATTTTTTTAATCTTTTTGTGCAATTTGTATTGGTTTTCAATTTCCTTCCTTGATCTAAATTTATGGTGTTTTTTTTTTCAATTTAACCCTTATTATTTTGGTTTTTTTGTCCTTTTATTAATTTTTTTCTTTTCGATTTTAGCCTTTAATCAAATAAATCTTGTTGCTGTCTAATTTATATTTTATTTGATTTTTATCCTCATTCTTCTAATTGCTTTTTTTTTCTGGATCCTTTTCCATAATTGAATTTTTTTTAATTTCATTATTCAACATTTGATTTACTAAGGATTATGTTTTGCAATTTTTCCATGTATAGTATTTTCAGCCTAATAACTCGATCATGAGTTTGAAAAGTTAACACGGATCGGTATATTTTTTTTAACTTATTTCTTTTTTTATCTTATCGTTCAACATTATTTCTTTTAAAAAATTGGTTTTGTGGTTTTTTTTAATTTTTTATGTCATAGCATGGGTCATTAGTTTTGCAGTTTAATCTAAGTTAGCTCGTCTTTTATTACCCAGATTACATGTATATCACACTATCTCGGGTTGATTTGAGTCAATTTTTTATATAATTTTATACTTTCAAAAGTTTTTTTTATTTATTTAAAATGTCCTTCTATACAATGATTATCTGGGGGGAAAGTATATACATGCTGCGTGAGACGGGCCAAATCTAGTTAGGCAATTTTTGAAATAATGATCCTAAATTTTTTTGAAACGAGCATCTACGTTTGTGTATGTACGAATTTCTTAATTTTTTTTTTTTTTTCAAACAGATCTTACGAAGTTTCTTCTAACACTTATGCCTCCAACTCCAAGGGTCTACAAAGGTGGGCACTGTTATTAATTTGATAGGTCCATCCTAAACTCAACAACCCGTTTCTTTGCTGTGATCGAGCCATGGCTCGGAAGATGCATGGAGGTGGTCAACAGGTCAAATAAATTGTGGGGGACCTTTATGTAGGACCCACTCCACGTTTCCTTAATTCATTGCAACTATCTGATATGTTGAATTGTTATTATGTTTTCTTAAGGTACAATCCCGACATGTTATCCAAATTCTAATTTCATTTGACCAGAAAAAATCATGCTGTGATGTACAGTATACATGCATGCATTTCTGGATACCAAGTTCAGAAAGGCGGGGTTCTGATGACCTGTCAAGCTTCAATGTCTATTTTTCTTCTCCTTCTTTTAAGATAATGCCAAATAATAACTCTGTCCATCCGGCCATGAATTAAAATTAAACTAAGGGAGCATTTCTTTCTCGAAAAGTAATTTTTAAAAAATTATTTTTAAAATTTTTTATATTTATTTATTATTAAAAAAATTAATTAACAAAAAATACTATTCAGTTAATGAAAAATTTAGCTTGATTTTCAGAAAGTGTTTTCCTTTTATTTTGAGCGGAAAACACTTTCTAGAAGTTATGAAAAATTTAGAAATATCATATTATTTATAGATTATGTCAAATTTGATCCTCAAACTTTTGATTGTTATATATTTTTTTTGAATTTTTTTTTCAATTTCATCCTTTAAAATTTGATTTAATTTGATTTTTATATTAACTTTGGTCATTATTTTTATAATTGTTATTTACTTTTCTCTTATATTTTTTAATTAGAATTTTTTTATCTATCAAATTTAGTCTTTATTCTTTTTATTGTTACTTATTTTATTTAAAATAATTTATGAAATTTTTATTATTATTATTTTAATTTCATAATATTTTAATTTTTTTTTATCTGTTAGATTTGATTTCTATTATTTTGATTATTATTTATTTTATTTGAGAAAATTTATAAATTAGACTTTTTTCAATTCCATTCTCATTCAACCTTTTAATTTGTAAGATTTGTTCCTTATTATTTTAATAAACTTGAAAAAAAAAATAAAACATTAATAAGCTATTTTCCATAACATAACCAAACACTGGAAAGTGTTTTCCAACTTATTTTCCATGACACTACCAAACATCGGAAAATAATTCACTTGCTCGGAATTCACTTTTCAAGGAAACCACTTTCTAAAAAGAAACCACTTTTCTGCAAACAAACGGGGCCTAAAAGGCTTTCTAATTTTGGAAGCTCTACTATCCCATGCTAGCTATTCTTAATAAATTATACCATAGTATTTAATCTTACTATCATGTATGGTATTCCGCAGTCAGGTTTTTCTTTTTAACATAAAAAAAATATCTTAGTGTAACTAATGTTTTTTTTAGTAGGAAAAAAATTTAACTATGTAGTAATTGATTCAATATGGCACGATCA
>Ga0325404_1001815_pt1 | contig 22715 bp, 13 predicted proteins | sample PopdelMetagenome_18_FD_205664 | JGI IMG/M metagenome (GOLD analysis project Ga0325404, IMG submission 205664) | Populus deltoides microbial communities from Bellville, Georgia, United States - Xylem-Control-R1 | ecosystem: Host-associated > Plants > Phyllosphere > Stem > Wood/Secondary xylem...
TCCCAAGTGCAGGAGTGTCACAGTAATAAATAACCCGGCAAGACCGGGGTCGAACCACAGGGAGGTGAACTATAATGATGATGATAATAATAATAATAATAATAATAATAATAATAATAATAATAATAATAATAATAATAATAATAATGAGAACAACAATGAAGATGATGATGATGGTGATGATGAGTTAAAGAGGACTTTGAGATGTAAGATAAATGTGAAGATTAAACAATGATAAAAACAAATGTCAAGGTTAGAGGATTCACTAATAGTATTAGAGATAAGTAAAATATAAACTCTTTATAAATTATCAACATGATCATATTAATCATCTTATTTACATAACACCATACTTACAAATTTTATCAAGCATTCATGATGCTAACTTATGTTGACAACAAATCAAGTTCCTCTCATAATAACGATGTCGGCCAAAAACTATGAAGGATCAAGTATTTGATGTACCAAGTGTTATACAACACAAATCTAGATTAACCATTTAACAAGCAAGGTATTAAGGATTGATAAGATAAAAAAGATAAGACATGTTAATAGCAAATTGTTTAGGATTTAAGCATTGAAGTCCATGTTGAGTTCATATTATACTTATTCTAACACCATTAGTGAAACCTTGTCACCTTGACATAATTAACTTAGCTAGACATAATAAAGAAGAAGAACATAAATAAACAAGATAAGAACATAGTTAACTAAGTATAGTAAAGGAAATGAAAAGCATAAACAAGAGATTAATGAAAATAAAACTTAAGCATTACAACAATAAAGAGAGAGTAAGAACATCATCTTCATCTTAGAACCAAGATTGCTAAATAAATGAAAAATGCCTCCTTTTATAGGCTAAAATTCAGAACTATTCATTTGGTAATTGTTTATTGATGTAGTGGCCATCTATTGATTTAGTGGACTTGGTGGACAGCAGCACTCAAACACTTTGGCTGGATGAAATGACATTGATCCATTCAGCATTTGGCAAAGTTTTCTTCATAAAAGTTGTTGGCAATCATCTTATCTTTCCACCCATAAAAGTTCAGAGCATTTGGATCACTAAAGCTCGTGATATGGCTAAAATACTGAGTAGTGCTGTTGGTGGACGTGATGGATAGACCTCAAGCTCTTGTCTAGACGAAATGTCATTGTTACCATCAGAATTTGATAAAATCTTCTCATGAAAGTTGTTGGAAATTGTCTTTTCCTTCCACTCACCAAATTGCACGTCATTTAGCCTTCTAGAACTCCTGATATGGGTAAAGGTCTGAGCAATGTTTGGGCTGGATTACAGGATAGATTCTGACTTCTCTTTTGTGGCCAAACTTTGAATTTGAAAATGGCAGATTTGGGTCTTACACTATTCATGAACATTGTAGTCCTATTTCTTAGCTTTCCTTCTATATAAATTAAGATGAAATCCAAGATCTACACCTCCAGATATGACCCAATAACTGAACATTGTTCCAATTTGAATTGAATCGGCATCTCCTTTCTAAGCTTAGCCGTTTCTTTGTCCTTTCACTTTCAATAGTTAATCACATCAATCAATCCTTTGAATTGTGAGATATGCCTGCATTTAAAATGAACATTTACCATAAATTAAAGTTATCTTATATTATCATATCTGTTATTATAAAACATGCTCTAGTTAAGGAGTTATTGATACTTCAAGTGCAAAATGATGATATAAAATCTTGATAAAAATGCACTTCTAAGTACTAATCAGCTGCTGATGAATGTCAAACCGATTATGGAATGTTGATTGTGATTGTTGATTAGCTTCAGCTAATGGCATCTGAGATGGATGACCGGGTTGTGATTGTTGATTAGCTTTGGCTAATGGCATCCGAGATAGATGACCGAGTTGCACTTGATGATTATGTTCGACTAATGGCATCCGAGATGGATAACCAAGTTATGGTTGATCATTAGTTTTGGTAAATGGCATCCTAGATGAATGACCGAGTTGATTATGACAATTGGCTTCAGTTAGTGTTATCCGTAAGAAATGACGAGTTTGACTTTTGAAATTAGTTTTGGTTAATGACATTTAAGATGGATGACTGAGTTTAGATATTACGATTAGCTACGGTTAAAAGCATCCAAGGTGGATGACTGGATTAAGGTGAAGTAATTAACCCCGACCGAAGATTAAACTTCGGCCTCACCACTTTTATGGAGAGGTTGGGGCATATAAATGAAGATAATACATCTAGCAAAATAATAAGGATTGTACAGTGTATATGAGAAGTGAATGAAAGATTGTACTCACCTTCAGTTGATAACGAAAAATAATGATAAAGTCCTTCTAGTTATTATTATTATGTTTAGATTATTTAAAATTCTTATATCCATATTGTTTTTGTAACAGGGACATCACACAGTCAGATGCGTAGGAAAACTGTTCCATGAGTTCTCATATTTTGAAATGTGCTATGTAATAGTATGTCTTAAGTGTTATGCTGAATATTTGCCATTCGACACTTTTGTAAAGACTTACATGAAAACTATAATGAAACATGGATGCGGATGTGCAAACATGTAGATACGATATTATGAATATATTTATGTGGTATTCTTTTTTATGAGGATGTTGTTTTGAGAAATCACATGAGGATCATATGAAATGAGGTATTAATTGTGTAAGATTGTCGTTCGACACTTGTGGATAAACTCGTGTTGATAATGAGACTAGAACAAGAATGTAAATTCATGAGTATGTCAATAGGATGTAATATAAATGTATGAATGTGAAAATATAATATTATGAGAATGTCAATTTACTAATTTACAGTTTGTCATTGTGAGAAGTATCGAGAACAAAAAAAAAATTCCACCGTTTTTGGCTTGAAAAAGCCAAGTTGTTACATTATAGGTGATATGAATTCTGTATGAACAGATGAGTTAATTGCTCAATTAGTCGTTCGACCCCTTTTGGAAAGACTTGTAATGAAAAATTAAAATGGAACACGAATGTGTATGTGCGAACATGTAGATGTGATGTTTATGAATATACATATGTGGTATCCTTCTTACGAGGATGTTATGTTGTGAAATTACATGAGGTCAGGATAAATGAAAGTATTAGTTTTGTAACTTGTCGTTCAACACTCTTACGTAGACTGTGTGTAATAGCTCGACCCAACATGCCGAATATTGTCCGCTTTGGGCCTTACCGCCATCACGTTTTTGTTCTTGGTGACGCGAGCCCACTTCTGAGCCTAACACCCCAAAACGTATACAACAGGTCAGTGGCCAGCACTACTCATAAAGCCCCGTCTCTGGACGCTCGCTTCCGATGTGGGATATCACAACCCCCCATCTAAGATGAGCCATCCTCGACTATGATACCAAATGTAATAGCCCAGCCCAATCTACTGTATATTGTCCGCTTTGGGCCTTACCGCCCTCACGTTTTTGTTCTTGTTGACGCGAGTCCACTTCTAAGCCTGACGCCCCAAAACGCATACAACAGGTCAGTGACTAGCACTACTCATAAAGCCCTGGCTCTAGACACTCGCTTCCGATGTGAGATATTACACTGTGTCTTGTTAATGAATGAAATGCAATTATAAATCTGCAAAATGATATGGTGAAAAACATCTAGAACTTGACAACTTATATATATATATATCCAATGATTTTGGCTTTGAAAAAGTCAGGTCATTACATGTTAATAGCAAACTTCCTTGAATTTAAACATTAAAGTCCATGTTGAGTTTGTAATATATTTATTCTTACACTTTTAGTGTAACCTTTTTCACATTGGAAAAAATAAACTTAACTAAATATAATTAAAAAGAAAACATAAATAAACAAGATAATAATATAGTTATGATATAAATTAAGTATAATAAACAAAATGATAAGCATAAACAATAGTTTAATGATAATATAACATGAAATAAAACTTGAATATTACAAAAATGCAAAGAAATAAAACAAGAGCATGAATCTTGATTAGAAAATCAAGATGTTAAAATGAATGGAAAATACCTCCTTTTATAGGCTAAAATTTAGAACTATTGATATGGTGGCTAATTAATTTGTGGTAACTAATTTGGTGGCTATTCATTGACTTGGTGGTTGGACAAAACATCACTAATAACATCATAATATGAATAGATGGTCTTCATAAAAATTATAGGTAATTATCTCAACTTTCCAACCAAAATATAATGGGATTATTTGGGCTTTTACAACTCTAGATATGGACCGCACATTGAATTGTGTTTAGGTTGCAGGACAGAGTTAAACTTCTTATTGCTAAGATTTGAACTGAAAAAAACATAGTATTGAGCCTTAGGCTCTTCGTGAATGTTTTAGGCCTCCTTTTATCTTTCTATCAAGATAATCCATGCCTAAATTTGATGATGATAGCTGCAGTTATAACCTAAAAACCAAATAGTGTTCTAGTTTGAATAGGATTTCTTCTCTAAGCCTAGCCCTCTCTCTGTCTCTTCATATAAGCCCTAGTTTCAATAATTAAACACATCAATTAATGGTCTGAATTGTGAAATATATCTACTTTACAAACCCGCATTAAAAACTGAGCATTTACCATAAATCGAAGATATCTTCTATTATTAGACTTGTTATTATAAGACATGCTTAAGTTCGGAAATTTAATAATGCTTTAAGTGCAATATAATGATTTAAAACCTTAATAAAAATGCACTTTTAAATACTTATCAGTGAGCATATAAATGTGATGTTTGGTGATATAAGGGATCATATGGATAAACAATATGTCATGTTTACTAGTTTCCTAGATAGACAATCCCAAAGAGTTCCTAATGCTAGAAGACAAGAGAAACTGAGGCTCTAAGTCTTGAAGCCTAATGATCAAGAAGCTTTTATAATATTAGTGAAAGAGAATAAGCATGAACAACTTACAATGCTTTTTGAAAAAAAAAAAACTACTTGTGAATTAGGGAGCTAAGCTACAGCGTCAAAAAGATGCAAAACATTTAGACGATTCAAAGACGTCAAATTCTAAAACTAAGAGTGAAAAGGCTAAAAACTTGTTGGGTTCTTATGACTTATTGGAGAAGCGAATGGGAAAGAGACTACAATTATTTCATAATAATATTTTGTGTATGGCAAGGTTGCTCATATTATTAGTTCTTCATCAAACTCTTCAAGACTCATCAAATTTTAACAATCTTTGTGGTGTTCATCCTTATACTTCTAGTTCTTAGTTTGTTATAAATAAAGGGTCGGGGTCTTAAATTCAATAACTTTGGTTTCTTGGTTTAGGTAATCATTGAGTCAGGTTTTCTATCAATATGATTTTAGCTTTATTTTCTATCTTGATTATGGGTTCTAAAGTTCTTATCCTTCAAGTTTGTATTAGTTTTGCTGATAATAATTAGAGAATTTTTCTTGAAAAGGTATTTTTAACTCAAGTTATCAGTTTTTGTTTTAAAATGTTTGTCATTCATATCATCTCTATTTTCATTTAGCCATGGTGATTGTCTACATCTCCTTCTTGTATTTGGATAGACCTTTGTGTTTTGAAGTAAAACTTTACTGAGATAAGATATTTGATGGGTATTTTGTATTAGGACTACCTTCAAACCAATTTTAGAAGCACTAGTCTCAATTATAAAGTCTTGAGACAAATCAAGCAAGGCTAGAATAAGAGTTGTGGTCATGGCCTATTAGAGGTTCTCGAAAGTTATAAAAGCCAAATATATCCATTGAAAGGAATCTTTTTGAAGAATTTATGTAAGAGGTTTGTTGATGCTACCATAATTGCAAACAAACCTATGATAATATCCTATTAATCATAGGGAACCCCTTAGTTATCTGACTGTTTTAGGTAAAGGTCAATGTTGCACAACTTGATTCTTGACATGATTAGTGAAAACTCTTAAGGTTGAGATGATATGACCTAAACTACTCATTCTAGTACCAACAAATACATATTTTATTTATTAGCATATAGCTTTTTCATTTTCAATAGCTCAAACACAACTATTAGATAAGAGAGGTGATGATGTAGGTGAGTTCATAGAGTCAAATAGTTCTAATCAGCCATTTATTGATCTGCCGCTAGTAAATTTTATAAAAAAGCATAACAAATTCATTTATAGATTAATGAGATAAAGCTAAGCCCGAGAAGAGGTATGTTTGCGCCAAATGAACATCTTCACAAGATATTCCCATAACTTTTGATCCTACCATTTGATTATGCTTAAATTTTACTAGATGATTATATAGGCTTGGTTCTATAGAGGGGTTGGTTAACTGTAACCAGTCATACTTTGGAAGATACTAAAATTAGGCGTAAAAGATACTATTTGAGCTAATTTTATTATTTTTCTTTTTATTTTCAAATTTTTAGCTTAGTTTTGGATATTATGTTGACTTTCATATTTAGCTAATGATTCTGATTTTCCTACCTTATAACATTTATGGCCTATTTAAGATGTTGTAAACCTTTTAAAGTGAAAGACTATATTAAATAAAATATACTTAGTAATAAAGTGGGTAATTCAGTCAATTTTGTCTTTCTTTATGATTGTTATTTTCTTGTGTTATTTTCATTTATATCAATTGATATCAGAGCCCAAAGATTCCTAGTGTTTTTTGTTATATGATAATTAATAAATATGGTTGGAAGAGGTCACAAAACATAAATTTCTCATATATTAGGGGAAGAGGAGGTTCTCCTTGGGAAAAATACATTCAAGAACTGGTGACACACACACACATACACACACTATAGAATCAACCCATCAGTTAATAGTGATGATGACCTAGATGATCATGAGGAGAGTGACGATTAGAGATCCATAAACAATTTACAAAATCTCTTTTAGGGGTGAGAGGTGCAGAAAAAATAGTTTCTAGATCGGGATAAGTATCATGAAGATTTAAATTTCTTGAATTCATAGAAACCTTGTAAGCAAAAAAAATAAATCGATTAGCTGTATAAAGTATAAAGGATTTTTTAGTATAAGAAAGTCCTGAATTATATAAGGGTGAGGATGATTACCATCAGACTTAAAGGGTGAGCTTCTACCTAGTGGGAATAATTAAAAGGACCCGAGATAGGCAAGGCAAATAGAGGATCAATGTTTAGGAGAAGATAAAAAAAAGAAAGATTAAAAAACACTTCCTTCTTTTTGGATGCATCTATACTTTGAGGTAATAAGAGAGGTCTATTAATGATTACACTAACAATTTCTATCAAGTACTTGCAAGGAATGATTTGTTAGAAACTGAAGAGCAACTAATTACTAGATACTTCAGCCCTGCTAGCTAGAATATGATGTTATAGCTAGTAGGGCATCATTCTATTAAATGTTGTAAGCCAAAGAGTCATCTTGGGAAGAACATTCTAATAAAAGAAATAAATGAAGAACATGCCTTTGATGATTTAGATTGTAGTGGGGAAGTGTTGTATAAAGATCACGGTACTGCTTTAGTGACTTAAAAATGCCTACTTGCTCATAATAATAATTCAAGTGAGTATTTGTTGCATACCAACATCTTTTATTCAATATACACAAACAAAGATAAGGTGTACATGTTAATCATACATAGTAAGGGGGGCTACAAGAACATGGTACCAATAAAGGCCATGAAAGAATTTCAGCTCAAAACAGACAACCATTCTAAACCTTGCAAGATAACTTGGTTAAAGCAAGACAACAAAGTAATTATGGATAAACAATGTACTGTATCATTTTCTATAGGGAAAAAAAATGACAAAGCATGGTATGATGTTTTCTCTATGCATGTGTGTCATATACTATTAGACAAACCTTGACAGTGTGATAAAAAGGTTATGTATGACCAGTGAAGCAACACAAACACCCTAAGCATTAAAGGGGACTGTGTCATATTGGCATCTAGAAGGGTGGTAATTGAAGTTGAACCTAGTAAAAATAAGAACCTACTATCTTTATCTCAGTATATGGACAAAATAAAGAATAAAAGAGTTTTTTTTTATGTTGAAGAATATAAGGCTATGTATGACTAGTTACTAGAAGGCTTACCTCATATGAGACATATACAACACCATATGAAGTTAATTCTAGGTTATAGCTTCCTAAATAGGTCAATTTATAAACTTAGCCCTAAACTTAGGTCAACACACATACGTTATTCAAAAGAAAATGAGTCTTTGTAGAGTTCCAACCATCATAGATAGAAAGATGGTTTATAGTGTATGTGTTTGGATAGTGAAGTTATTAACCAAGTCACCATGTTGTACAAGTACCCGTCATGACTAAATGATATATTGGATCAAATACCTGGTTTTAAAAGTGTTCTCAAATATTACCTTAAATAATGGCTATGATAAGTACATAAAAGTGCATTTTTATTAAGGTTTTGTATTATCATATTGCACTTACAATATTATTAAATTTCCTAACTTAAACACCTTTTATAATAACAAGTTTGATAATATAAGATATCCTTAACTTATGGTAAATGCTTGGTTTTAAATGTAGGTTTGTAAAATAGACATATATCACAATTCAGAGAATTGATTGATGTGTTTAATTATTGAAATTGAGGTTTATGTGAAGAAACCAAGAGAGGGCTAGGCTTAAAGAAGAAATTTTAGTGGGGTTAGTTTCATTGAAACTAGAACACCATTTGGTCCTGGAGCTACTGACCTCAGATTCAAGTGTAGTTTAGCTTGATGGAAATCTAAGATGTAGGCATAAAACATTTATGAAGAGACTAAGACTCAATATTGCTGTTTTTCAGTTCAAATGATAACAACAAAAGAGAAGTCTAAATTTGTCATGCAACCTAGGCATTGTTCGATGTTTAGCCCATATATGAAGTTTTAGAAGATGAAATAAACCCATTATTTTTAGGTTGGAAAATTAAGACAATTATCTACAACTTTAATAAAGACAATCTATTCAGATTATGATGTTATTAATGATATTTTGTCCAACCACCAAATCAATAGTTAGCCACTATATCAATAGTTCTAGATTTTATCCTAGAAAAAGAGACATTTGCCATATATTTAGATATCTTGGTTTTCAGATCAAGATCCATGCTCTTGCTTTCTTTATTTGTATTTTTATAATATTCAAGTTTTATTTCATGTTATATTCTCATTAATATATTGTTTATACTTAACATTTTCTTTATTATTCTTAATTAATTTATATTATAGCTATGTCCTTAAATTGTTTATTTCTATTTTTCTTCTTAATTATATTGTAAGAATAAGTATACTACAAACTCAATATGGACTTTAATGTTTAAATTCAAGAAAGTTTGCTATTAATATGTGTTATAATTTTTATCTTAATCAATCTTAATACCCTCTTTGTTAAGTGGTGATTCTTGATTCGTGATGTACAAACCTTTGCACAACAAATACTTGATTCTTTCATAGCCTACCGCATGGAGAACCGATACCTATGCTATGAAAGAATCTTGATTTGTTGTTCATATCAGTTAGCACCATGAATACTTGATAACAATTACAAGTGTTGATACCAATCAAATAATATAATTAAAGATAATTAATATGATTATGTTAATAATTAAAAATGAGCCATGAATTATAAATCATCCAATTATAACCTCTTTTGTGTATGGTTTCTAGTTGAGTAATAGAAAGAGTTTGGACTATACTTATTTGAAATACCACTAATGAATCCTTTAACATTAGAAATTGCTTTATATCTATTAAATCTTTACATCAATATCACATCTATTAGATCTCTTTGACACCGTCTCTTTTATTATTTTTTGTTCTGTATCCATAGCCTTTTTGTGGATCGACCCTTATAAAATCCAACAAAAAAATTAGTCTTTGATCGACCTATTAGGAAGAATTGAAGGATATAAACCGGTCAGCCTTAGAGATAATCCTGGAGGAGGAGGACTGACCTATTCTAGAGGAGAATTGGAATAGAAACTAACCCGAAATAACCTAAAAGAAGGATAGGAACAACCTTGTCTAGCACCCAAACACCCCACTTCATTTAAGATGGGGTATGAATGCAAATGAGAGAGGGAAAGTGACCCTTCCTCTTTCCAAAAATGACTACAGCAGCTACATGTGTCCATCTACATGCACTTAGTCCTCTTCCTCTTTTCTAAAGAAAGCTGAACCAAACCCTAGCTGCATGTGCCTCCCTTAGGTGTGAGAGAGAAGGGGGAGCTAAAAAAAGACTAAACAACTGTAAACATGGAAGAAGAAGGGGTGTAGAACCGTTGGGAAGCTGACAAAAGAAGGAGAAACCAAGAGGGGAGAAGAAGAAGAAAACAAAGAGAAAAGGGGAAGAAATACTATCAAACCCTTTCCCAAAACTACTTGAATTCATGAGGTATGAACCATACCACTTCTCCACATGTTCTTAGGACCTTAGGACTGATAAGGAAAAAGAAAACCCTAAGTAAATGGCTTAGGATTCTTACACCAGCTGTTAAGGAAAACTAGACTAAAAAGAGGGATGAAAATGGGGCTGAATGGGGGATCTAATTCCAGAACATTTAACAAAGGAAATGAATAATTTTGAATGCAAAAAACTTGGAAAGATGGCCGGCCATAGTAAGGGCTGGATAAAATACGAATTAAAGGGATAAAATGCAAAGATGATGACCTTGTTAGAGTTGTTTGATCGTGTGAAACCGAAATAGAAATTGTATATATGTTAATGGCATGAATTCTGCATGCATGGTTAAAGAACTTGTATGAAAATGTGTTGGTTTGATGTCAAGTGCAAAATTGTGTGGTTGTGACCCTTAGATACATGCTAGAGCTAAAATGAGAACTTTATTATGATTAATGCTTTGGTTTTGTGTATGATGAATGAACATGTATAATTGTGAATCATGGGAATAAATGTGTAATTGTGGATTGTTATTGTGATTATGCTAATGAGAAACATAATGATTTGTGTGTGTAACTAAAGGAAATGGGCAGTAATGCCAGTCATAAGAATTGAGCAAAACAATGGAGGAACCTTGTATGATCCTTAGAGGGTTAAGACATAGGATGTAAATGATATCCTTGTATGACGTGCATTGATTATTAGTTTGTGTTGATGAATTTAGCATGATGGAATTGAAAACGTAAGAAGCTTGATTGTGTGTGTGTTGACGAATTCATGCGCCAACTATGGAAGCAGTTTCATTGATGATTTTTGAATCAGTAGCGACTCAGCTTTCATCAACGATTTCTTAGTCAACAATAGGATGTGTGCGTTGATGAATTCAGCATTAACCGTAGAACTGAATCGCGCTGATGATTTCTGAGTTGACAGCGACTCAGTTTTCATCAATAATTTCTGAGTCAGCAGTAGGATGTGTGCGTTGGAGAATTCAGCGTCAACCGTAGAACTGAATCACGCTGATGATTTCTGAGTCAACAGAGATTCAGTTTTTGTTAATGATTTCGGTATCATCAATAGGATATGTGCACTGACAAATTCAGTGTCAGCCACAAAATTGGATCGCGCTGACAATTCCTGGGTTGGCAACGACTCAGTTTTCATCAATGATTTTCGAGTCCAACAGTAAACTAAGTGCACTAATGATTTCATGCGTCAACTGTAGGACTAAATTGTGCCATCGAATTTTGTCACCTACGAATCAGTTTTCACAGCCGAATTCTGTGCTGCCAGCAAATCAGTTTTTGCTGGCGAGTTTTGCGTCAGCAGGGAACCAGCTTTTGCTAATGATTTTTCTGCGACAGACTTTCATACCAGAATTGACTTAAATGCTTGTAAAGATTTCATTGTATGATTGTGTAATATATGGAACACTAGAATGTTGACATGTGTATTCTTGAAATATGTATGGTGATGAGTTATGTGATTAATGAATACAAAAGTGCTGATTTGTGACCATTGATGTGTTAAGTGGTGCGACCAGGATCGAACCTTCAACCAGACAAGGACTCTCCACAGGAGGAACAGGTAAGTGACTTTTACCTTCTTCTTACATAATTTTAACTCTCAAAATTAGTCTCAATATGAAAGATTGCTAGTGTATTATGGTAAATGTTAAATTGTCTACGATATACTTGATTGAGTTGATGATTAACTTTGGCTTTTGGCGTCTTAAGTGGATGGCCAAATTGTGTTTGATGATTAGCTTCGGCTAATGACGTCTTAAGTGAATGACCGGATTGAATTGATGATTAGCGTCGACTAATGGCATCCTAAGTGGATGACCGGGTTGAATTGATGATTAGCGTCGACTAATAGCGTCCTAAGTGGATGATTGGGTTGAATTGGTGAATGGCTTCGGCTAATGACGTCCGAAGTGGATGGCTGGATTTGAAAGTTATAGTTAGTTTCAGAAAATAATACATTCTTGAGTACAATGTTGTGTCTGTACGAAAACATGTGAAATAACTATGACTGTTACACTATAAATGGAAAGTAATGACAATGTTTTCTCTTAATTAATTATTTTCTTATTATTAATTGTTTGTAATTCTTGTAAATGTTTGTACTATAGCAGGAACGTCACACCAATGAGGTGCATAGGAATCCCACTCCACGGACCTACATCTTTTTCAAAGAACCTTGTATTCGCATGTTATGACATTATCTATTTTGCATGAATAAATGTATTTAATGTATAAATCATCATTCGAAACTTTTGTTTAAACTTATAATGTTAGTAGTATTAGAATAGGAATGCAAACTTATGAATATGTATATATAATAATTTTAGATTTGTAAGCATGTAAATATAATATTGCGAGAATTCATATGGATACTTTTGCATGGGATGTTAATTTACAATATCTTATGTGATTTATGCCTTGCTAGTGAATGAAATGCATTTATAATTTGCAGAATGATGTTGTGAAAAGTATTGAGAACCTAACAACTTACAAAAAAAAAAATTCACCCTGATTTTGGCTTTATAAAAGCCTGGTCATTATAGTTGGTATCAAAGCATCTGGTTTGGATCTTGAGGATCAATGATATTAATGTTGTTATGATTATTTTTGTAAAACCCCAGTCAAAATACTTTAAAAGAGAGAGAAAGAGAGAGAGAGGTAGTTAAAATAAAGAGTAAGAAATTAGCCAAGGGCTAAATTGAAAAAAAAAATGAATGAGGAGGACCTAAATATATATAAAAAAGAAGGAAGCCTCTCTCTCTTAAGGGAGGCCAACGGTTGGACGGGGAAAAACATTTCCCCATCTTTATCCTTCCTCTTAGAAGACCAACCAGCCTTGCATGCCACCATTTACCCTCCTTAAAGTGTGAAAAAACAAAGAGAGATGAGAGTTAGAAACATGCATGGAGTAACTAAGGTGTTATCAAGAGAAGAAAACAGATATTGATTGAAGAGGTAGAAGAAAATGAGAAGAAAAAGGAAAGAAGAGAAGAAGAGGATGTGAAGAAGGATTTTGGAGGCTAAAGAGCATAAACTAAGGTATTCTAAACACTTCCTAACTAAAATTGTAAGTAAAACCCTTAATTTTCAGATTTTGTCTATTAGGGTTCTTAAGCAAAAATTAGGGGTGGAAGAGGAAAAACTCATAAATTCTGCACTTAGAAGATTAATTGTTTAATAAAATAACATTATTATTCAAGATTGAAGAAGATATTGGGATGGGAGAGAGGCCCTTGGGTTCGGCCAAATGGAAGAGAAGAGTGGAGGAAGACTTTCTTTGCTTAATTATTGATGAAGGGAGACATTGAACTACAGTTGGACAACACTGACATCCAAGTTGCAGCTGAGTTTGAGAATAGAAATCCAAAGAATTTGAGATATTTTTTCATGTTATTAAGTGTAGGTATGTTAACTTTCCATTGCAACAAGATTTGGGTCATTTGGAGTTATAGAACTCCAAATGTGGGCGAAATACTAATGAAGGGTTAAGTTATGCGTTCTAAAATTGAAATTGTTGCCTAACTTGTGAGTAAATTTCGGACTAGTGGAGCATGAAATTTTGGATAAGTTTCTTCTTTAAAGTTGTGCATATGGGTGTTAACATTCATTAAAAATTGGCCTTACTTGATTCGAGTTCCTAAAATTCAAGTTACGAATAAAAAACAGAAGATAATTCCTGCTGTATTTTGTGTGACAGCTTATAATGATTAAATTGTAGCTGAAATTAGAAATAGATGGGAATGGAATTTTGAGTATACCTCTTAATGGCATTAGTGCTAGGGATGTTAACTCTCATTTGAAGAAAACCTTTGCTTAAGTTGAACCTTTAAAGCTTCAATTATGCATAAAAATCCATAAAAAGATCAGGTTGCCACCTAAAAGACAAATTTGTAAGAGTGTAGAAAATGAGTAAAATTAGATGTGTTAATGGGTAATCTAACCTCCCTTTTCTTAATAATAAAAAAGGGACATGTTAATGTGTGAGAAAATAGAATTATACCACATTCCCAATTAAACAAGTTAAGTTTTAACTAGAACACAAAGCAGTGTTTAGTCGTAAAAGCACATTGATGAATGAATGACAACTATTTGAAGGAATCTCTTACCATGGATATTTCAAAAGAAATGGTCACAGGATTTTGAATAAGAAACACATAAATGAACTAATATATTTTAAATTTTTGGATGAAAGAATATGTCAATTAAGATTTGCAGTTTGATCCAAAGTTTTTGATTAACAAACTTTAATCTCGTTATGGTGTAGGAGAGGGTCCCGAGGCAGTCCAGTGTACCCATGCCGGAACATCATATTCCTGGTAGGTGACAACACTACTTTGATTTCTCTTATTAAGCCATGTAATCCGATAATGAATTTATTTGAGTTGTTGTATTAATTATCGTAAAGATGAAACTTTTGATATGGATTTAATATTAGAATGAAGTGATTTTTGAATCACAGAATGAGATTGGCTTCCAAGAATGGAATGCCAAATTTATAGCAACCAATAAAGTCGTTGATGGTGATTGATAAAATCATGAAACGAAATTGGCTTCCGAGAATGGAACGCTGGATGTATAGCAATCGATTAAATTGCTAGAAGTGATCGTTGAGTCACGAAATGAAATTGGCTCCTGAGAATGGGACGTTGGATGTATAGCAATCGATTAAATTGCTAGAAGTGATCGCTGAGTTACGAAATGAAATTGGCTTCCGAGAATGGGATGCCGAATGTATAGCAATCAATTAAATTACTAGAAATGATTATTTGTAAAAACCCGGCTTTTTCAAAGCCAAAATCATTGGAATATATATATCAGTCATTAGGTTCTAGATGTTTTTCACCATATCATTCTGCAAATTTATAATTGTATTTCATTCATTTATAAGACACAGTCCACGTAGGACAACGAAAATCAACATTCTCATAAAACGGATTCTTGATACACATGCTTATAACATTATATTTCCATACTCATAGGTGTACATTACATTTTATTGACATACTTATAAAGTCACATTCATGTTCTAGTCTCGTTATCATCACAAGTTCATACAAGAGTGTCGAACGACAAGTTACATAACTAGTACTTTCATTTATCCTGACCTCATGTTATTTCACAACATAACATCCTCATAAGAAGAATACCACACACGTATATTCATGGATATCATATCTACATTTTCACACATATAAATCCATATTCCATTTTAATATTGTTTAATCCTTACATCAATATCTCATCTCAAAAGTTCTCTTCAATTCCTTTTCATTTATTATTTGTAATTTTATATAGTTGACCTCCATGTGGTTCGACCTCGGTCTTGTTGGGTTATTTATTACTTCGACACTCCTACACTTGGGATAAGACATCAATCTTTTGATCATGTCAGATGTCATTAGCCGAAGCTAATCATTTATTCATTTAATCATTTGTTCATCACGGTCATCCACTTAGGATGCTATTAGCCGCAGCCAATCATTTCATCATCCTGGTCATCCTCTTAGGATGCCATTAGTCGAAGCTAATCATTTGTTCATCCCGGTCATCCACTTAGGATGCCATTAGCCGAAGCTAATCATTAACCAATCAAATGTTCCATAGGCGGTTTATGAAATCACTATAACATGATAATATATCCTTTGTAATGCTTATTCAAACGATTCATAACAATTTGACATTCACTATAACATAATAGTAGACCCTTTGTAATACTCGTACAAACGTTCCATAATAGTTTATCATTCAGTATAACACAACAATAAATCCCTTGTAATACTCAAACAAGCATTTTGTAACCATTTAGTATTCTGCATAACACAACATTAAATCCTTCACAATACTCATACAAACATTTGTGAGAATTAACATTCAATATAATACAACGATAAATCCTTCGTAATACTTATACGACTATTCGTGATAGTTAATATTCAATACAATACATCAATATATCATTCGTAATACCAATACAAATATTTATAACAACTTAGCATTTTGTATAACACAACAATAATTCCTTCACAATATTCATATAAACATTCGTGACAATTTACATTCAGTATAATACAACAATAGATCCTTTATAGTACTCATACAACTATTCGTGATAGTTAATGTTAGTACAATACAACAATAGATCCTTCGTAATACTCATATGATCATTCGTGACAGTTCAACATTCCATATAGCACAACAATATATCCTTCGTAATAAATTCACTTTAGAAACATATGTTATGCTAAAAGGGGGTGGAAATCAACTACCTGTTCCTCCTGTGGGGTACCCTTGCCCGGTCGAATGTCCAGTCTTGATCGCACCACATAACACATCAATGGTCACAAATCAACACATCTATATTTTGTAATCACATGACTCATCACCATACATATTTCAAGAATCCACATGTTCACATTCAAGTGTTCCACATGTTCACATTCAAGTGTTCCACATATTACACCATCACATAATACAATCATTTTAGTCATTGGACCAATTTAGATACGTAAATCAGCTACACAAATTAGTTAGAGAAAACTAGTTCGCTAGAGACGCAGATTCGCCAACGCAATGATTAGCTGGAACTCAGAATTGTCAGCGAAATTGGTTCGCTGGTGACGCCACAATTCGGCAGCGAAAACGAATTCGCTACTGACACCACAATTCAGCAGCGAAAATTGAATCGCTGCTGACAACAGAATTTGGCAGTGAAAACCAATTCATCGCTGACAACACAATTTGGCAGCCAAAACTGATTCGCTACATACAAACATAATTCAACAGCGAAAATTGATTCGCCACTAACAACACAATTTGACAATCAAAACTGATTCACTGTAGGCAAACACAATTCGGCAGCGAAAACTGATTCGCTGCAGATAAAACAATTTTGGCAATGAACACAGGTTTGGTGCAGGTAATATAATTTCAGCAGCGAACATAGGCAACACAACTTCAGCAGCCACAGTTTCGCTATAGGTAGTAAAATTTTGGCAGCAAACATTGATTCGCTACACGCACCACAATTTCAGCAGCGAACACAGATTCATTGCAAGCAACATAATTTTGGCAGTGAACACAGATTCGATACAGGCAACACAATTTCAGCAGCAAATGGAGGTTCGCTGCAGGCACCACAAGATCATAATTTTGCACATTCTTCCATTTTATTTTCACATAACTCTTCACTCATGCATGTTAAATCCATACCTTATCATTAACACGAATATTTACCTCAGCTCATGCATGTTTCCATGAGTTAAACAAGGTCAAAAATTTCAGGTTTTATCATTTCATTTCATCCTTTTCCATTATTTCCCTTGGTCGACCTTTAGTCTAGCTTTTTGTTCATCATGTTCATCAATTTCATTTTGTCAATGTTTCTGGAATATGTCCCCCCAATCAGCCTTGTTTGTTTCCTTTTTTCTAGATTAAATTTCCTTAACAGCTGGTGTAAGAATCCTAAGCCATTTTCTTAGGGTTTTCTTCTTCTTTTTTTTACCCCAAGGTCCCAATAACAGATAGAGATGTGGCATAGTTCAAACCTCACAAATCTAGTAGTTTTAGGAAAGAGGTTAACAGTATTCTTCCCTTTTTCACTTGGTTTTTCTTCTTCTTCTTCTTCTTCTCGGTGTCTCCCTCCAATTAGCTTCCTACTGGTTCAAGACTCCCTCTCCTTCCATGTTTGCAGGTGTTCAGCCCTCCTTCTAGCTCTCCCTTCTCTCTCTCATGCCTAAGGAGGCACATGCAATAGAGTTTGTTGAGCTCTTTTGAGAAAGGAGGAAAGGGCAGGAGCATACATCTTATTTTGGGAAGAGGGAAGGGGGGCAAGAGCATGCAACTCATTTTAGGAAGAGTAAAGAGTTACCCTTTCTCTCTCCTTGTATTTATAGCCCCTATAAGTGTGCTGGGGTGTTTGGGTGCTGGACCAAAGTTGTCCTTATCCTCCTTTTGGGTTATCTTGGGTTGGTTTCTATTCTCATTCTCCCCTAGGATAAGCCGGTCCAACACTAATTTTTGTTAGGTTTTACAGTGTTGTTGTCGATTCAGAAATCAGCAGTAAAAACTACGGCGCTGCCAATTTAGAAATCAACAACCATAAACTTTGTTGTTGCCGATTTAGAAACCACAGCCAAATTATGTCGCTGCCAATTCAGAAATCAGCAGCGATGGTGGAGTCATTTCTGGCTGTACTTTTTTTTGGTGTTTACATTATTGAATCATAAATGAAATTGGCTTTCGAATATGGAATGCTGGAATTATGGAAATTGATTTGGTTGCTAAGAGTGACTAAGGAATCTTGATAAGAGATAGGCGTCTAATAATGGAACGTCATATTGAAAGATGAAAGTATTAAAGTGCCCGTGTTACCTAACGAATCATGAAGATCTAACAAAAATAAAATAAAAAGAGAGATTGATGAACTACGCTAAATTTATTATTATAGAAAGAATCTTTTATTAAAATATTTACGACTATTTTAATATAATAAATTTTATTGTGTTATTTTCATTAACTACAGAAACTTCCCATACCTGGTAGGCTCGTTTCTCCATTCGTGTGACCTGTAAATGTTAATGAGACTTTTGTGCATATATAAACTTCCTCTTTTGGCATGTAATTATAACGTAAACTTTTGCAGTATTGCATAGTGTTACTGTTTGTAACTAGTTTAACTTAGACTCTTGTTTGGAGGATCATAATATAAGTAGCAATAAATTTCATGTTTATTATTACATATCAAGTCTTCCTCATTTTGGTTATTATTATATTTTCACTTCATGATTAAGCTATTTATATTTGTTTATGATACAAAGAAAATAATATTTGTTGTTCAATGTATGATATAAATATTATGGATGTGATGATGATGATGTTTGTGGGATTAGGACCTGGGATGATTAGGTCGTGAGTGAGTTATGAGATATAAGATATTTGAAGTGTAAGTAGGTTATAGGTCGATAACTTGAGACCTCCTGGTAAAGGGGAGACTCTACCAAAATTTCAGTGGAAATTTCAGGACTTTTATATAAGAACTGAATAAAAAAAATTACTCGTATTTTTTTTAAGTACCAAATCATTGAAAAATAACTATAAACATATATGAAAGTGTGGGGTGTTACAATTTTCAGGATGGTACGCACTCGACAAGGGACCCGAACTGAATCACCCTCTATAAAAAGGAGGAACATGGGTTGAAATGCCTAAGATTGGCAAGACGAAGATCCCTTAGATGACATGGCTTCTCATACCCTAGTGAGACCATCTAAGACCTTACAAGGAAAGACCATGGAAGCTAGGGGTGAACAGACCCCAAAACAAACGGAAGAAGTACGTCCAACAGGGGTGAGGTCATAAGGGGGAATGAAGGTGCCCCCAACAATCCCAACGAGAGTACCCCTACCATGTGTAGACTCGGGGCTCCTAATCTAGATAGTTAAAGCAACGATGAAGAGTATGGCTACCTCTACGACATAAGCAGCCCCAGCCACACAGGTCCCGCATGCCACCCCAGGAATTATCATGACCACGGACAATGTGGTGTTACTTGTATGATTGGTCAAGAGTATGAGAGAAATGGGCTCTGAACCATATATGGGGGAATAGGATGTAGAGATAGCCGAGAGGTGGATCGAGAAGGTGGAGAAGACTAGGATCCAGATTAATATACCCGAGGTTTTGCAGGTAAACTATGATACTCAATTATTTTCTTATCAGGCCAGACATGGTGGAAAATAGTTCAATTGAGGCATACGCAACCGAGACACTGACTTGAAGTGACTTTAAACAGTTCTATTCCAGATACCATCACAAGGTGAAGGAAAAAACATTATTGGCTTTAATACAGGGTGATATGTCAGTGTTAGAGTATGAAAGGAGGTTCCATGACCTCTCATTATTTGCCTTACACTACATTCTGACAGAAAAACATATGATTGAGAAGCTGAGAGATGGCTTGCAGCAGGAGTTGAGGCAAGGGTTGATCGTCTTACGATTTAAATCCATAAGGGAGTTAATTGAGGCTGCACAAGCTCTAGAAGCCTATATTGGAGAGGGTCAACAGGGGCATCAGGGTACAAGAAAAAAAAGATGGGGATTATCCTAGCAGTAGACCACCGTTTTTGAAGAAAGGAAAGAGTGGAATGTTCGAGTAGTACAAGAAAAAGGGGGTTTTAACGATGCCGCTCCACCAATAGTTAAATGGAAGAATAATGAAGGGGTAGTCGTAGTCAAGGGAAAACTCTTCGACAGGGACCAGTGACTACAAAAATATTAACTACCCTTATTGTGTGAAGTGTGAACAAAGACACCTTAGGGATTGCTCAGTTTCACTAGAGCGATGCTTTATATGCAGAGGGGAAGGTCATAGATGGAGAAACTGTTAGTATCTGGGGCAAGGGTACCATTATTGCAGCAAAAGAGGTCATTAAAAGAAGGAGTGCCCCCAACAGGAATACTAAGCAGGTGGAGAGATATAGGCAGCCGAGTTAGATCCATCAACAGTCAGTCACCGTGAATAGGCCGGTGAGATCTTTCCAATCAGAGGCAAACTCCAATCGAGGGAGGCCAAGGGCATAAAATGACCGAGCCCTAGGGATGGTCTTTCACTTGACACAGGAAGAGGTCAGAGTTGTATCAGATGTGGTGACAAGTATGCTACTGATGAATAACTTTAATGTCCATGTGTTGTTTGATACAAGTGCCATCCATTTATTTATTACTAGGAGAATTGTCACCAAATTAGGGAAGGTGGTAGAAGTAATAGAAAATGGGTTCATAATTGGAACTCCAATGGGGAATATGGTAGAAACAAATAGTATGTATGTGGGAGTGGGGGTTAGTCTAGCGAGGTATGAAACAAAAGTAAACTTGATACCTTTGGAATTACATTATTTTGACATAATTCTAAACATGGATTGGCTGAGTATGTACAAGGCCCTAATAGATTATTATGCTAAAACTGTTACATTCCAAACACCTAAGGGTAGGAGAATGGTTTTCAAGAGAGAGAAGATTCCTAACTCGATCGCTTTAATATCGGTTGTAATAGCTAGGAAACTTCTAAGAAAAGGATGCATGGGATACCATGTATACATCTTAAACTCGAATGGCAAGGGTTCACGATTGAAGGATATTCCTATGGTAAAGGAATTCCCAGGCGTGTTTCCAGAAGAATATGAAGGACACTTGAGGCAAGCCTTGTAGACCCTAAGAAATCACCAGTTATACATGAAGCTATCTAAATGCAAATTTTGGCTGGAAAGGGTGACATTTCTGGGGCATTTGATTTTGGCCGAAAGTGTCTTTGTAAACCCCTAAAAAGTTGAAGTAGTCTTGAAATGGGAAAGACCGACCTCAGTGATCGAAAAACATAGTTTCCTAAGACTTGCAGGGTACTACTAGAGAGGGGTTCTCCCTTATTGCAACCCCCTTGACATAGTTAACTAGGAAAAATAAGAAGTGGGTGTGGTAGAAAGAATGTGAAGAAAGCTTTCAGGAGTTAAAGAGGAGGCTCACCACTGCTCTAGTATTAACACTTCCCTTAGGAACCAAAGGTTTTGTAGTGTATAATGATGCAATATGGGAAGGTGATCGCCTATGCGTCGAGACAATTGAAGACTCATGAGGTGAATTATCTGGTGCATGACCTAGAGTTAGCCGATGTGGTATTCACCTCGAGGATATGAAGACACTATTTGTATGGATCTTAAAACCAAATCTTTATCGAACATAAAAGTTTGAAGTATTTAATGTCGCAAAAGGAGTTGAATATGTGGCAAAAAAGATGGATAGAACTTAGTAAGGACCATGATTGCACCATGGAATACCATCATGAAAAGGCAAACGTAGTGGCGAATGCTCTCAATCGCAAGAATAAAACCACCTTGAGTAAGCCAACATTGCGGAAGGAATGACAGTTGGCGGAGTTAAAAGAGATGGGTGCAGAATTGGGTATTAATTCAGGAGGTGAACTATTAGCTCAACTGATAGTGCGGTCAATACATCAGGAATAGATACTATGAGCCCAATTCAGTGACATTGAGGGATCTAAGATTAGGAAGAAAATAGAGGTCTGGATAGAAACTCCATTTTGATGATGGGACAACATTTCTACGTGCCTCATTGTTATAACCCAATTTTTGACCATTTTTATTTTTATTTTTATTTTTATTTTTATTTTTTATTTTTTATTATTATTTTATTTACTGAAAAGGATAAAAAATGATGATGATGATAAAAAAATAATAATAGTAAAATGAGATAAATGAAGAATGAATTAAAATTTGGGTTAAGGACAACATGATTAGAAGTTTTGGGGTTTAATTAAACTTTGAAATTAATCTAATTAAGTTTG
>Ga0325404_1001820_pt1 | contig 22681 bp, 17 predicted proteins | sample PopdelMetagenome_18_FD_205664 | JGI IMG/M metagenome (GOLD analysis project Ga0325404, IMG submission 205664) | Populus deltoides microbial communities from Bellville, Georgia, United States - Xylem-Control-R1 | ecosystem: Host-associated > Plants > Phyllosphere > Stem > Wood/Secondary xylem...
AAACAAATTCTAAAGTCCAACCGATCACTTTGTGTTAGTGCATATGTTATAGGCATATTCATGGGATGTTTCTTCTTACCAACCTTTTAAAAGAACATTTTCAATTTAGACGACTCAAAAATAGATATCACAAACAAACATATCATCTAATATAATTACATGTTAACATGGGATTACTTCCATCGTAACCATAAGATCCAAAAGGAAACATAAGCTATTTTTCATATCCACAGTAAGAATTTTAACTTTTTTATACATTCAAAATTTAAGAAAATCATGTTATGAAACTAATTGGAAGCAATTGTTGGAAATAAATAATTCATATCATTTTCTATCTGTAGATAAAATGAAATGCCTAAACTTTTTTATAGCTTTGAAGGAACAAACCTAACATACTTTATCCAAGTTAACCTAATGTAATAATTATCTCTTTATTAAAAGTTTATCTTTTTTAATCTGAGATAACTTGTTAATATAGACTTAAACCCTAAAAAAGTAACAAACTACTCAACAATATGTAACCAAATACAAAAATAAACTAAGAATATTAATTTTTGTTGGTGTATTCTAAAATGAAACCTACTTGTTTCTCCTCTTTTATCTTAGCCTTGATGTAGGAACAGGTTACCACTTTGGTAATTCCAATACTTGTTCCAATACTAGTCTATGTTGACTCTTTTTTAATTGCAAAAAAAAGATTGTTAGGTATTATTTTTTTATCTATAAAAAAATAATAATAGTAATAGTAATTGTTAGGACTCAAATGAGTAAATCAAGTGTTTGACATATCATTACCAAAGACTAATATTAATAGCATGTATAAGAGGTACAACCCTCTCCAAGGCATCGATAGCCAACTGAAAATTTAAGAGAAAAAATTGATTTATAATTCTACAAAACAACATCGTGATAATCTATCTATAAAAATGTTGACTTTCCAAATAAAATCACGAATAGAAACAATGAGTAATTAGATTACACTCTCTAAGTAAATGAGAAGGAGACCATATTATTAACTCAGTTTGTAGGGTCTTTCTACCAACTTTTTGTTTTAAACTAAAAGATTAGGTGTTCAAATGCATTTTCTTTAATGATTTGACAAATATTAAAAAAAATCCAAGCTAACTAGTTTTACAAACCATCAATGACTTAGAAGCCAAGTTGACCCCCTCACCTAGCAAGCTTAACCTCCTAAGTAAGTACAACTTTATACACACAAGAATCCAAAAACCATAAAGAAGCAATTTAAAAAAGAACTAACAACGAAAACACTTCCAACCAATAACAACATGAACACACAACCCTTTTTAAAAAAAAACAAATCATATAAAAAATCTAAACCAAAAATAGATGTCATAATCAAAGTTTACTAAATTTAATTACAAATATATCTTATTAATAGTATACATTAGTAAACTAACTAACTAACTAACTAACTAACTAACTATATATATATATATATATATATATAGAAAATAATTATTATGAAGAAACATTCATAATAATTAACCTGTGATGATTTATTTGTGAAAATATAGGTATTACATTAAATGGACCACACCTAAAATCAAGTCAAGTTATAATTGTTCAAGCCAACTCTATAATGCTAAGATTGGCTAAACCTTATTTAGCCACTCTAGAATTTAAAAATGGGATAACGCGCTCGATAAGGCATGAGTTTGAAGTATCATAAGTATTTTCTCATAGAAAATCGACAAATCTGATCAAATATTCTTTGTGCTTTGTGAGTAGATACACACACACACACATATAACCCTTGAAGTGGATGCTTATTTTGAGTTCTTTTGTCTCTTCTTTATCATAGGGTTTACTTTAGTTCTTACTTTTACTCTTAAAATTTAATAAAATATAAAAATAAATATAAATATTAAACTAATAATGAATGATAAACATCTATATTTTCCTTCATTTCTTCAAATTATGTTGGATGTTTAACATAGTTTCAAGTTGAATAAATTCCATAAGTGAATTAAAGAATAAAAAAAGCTTTCTAAGAATTTTTAAAATAAATAAAAGGATTAAAAATATTGGAAGAGAAAAAAGGTACAATTCTAACACATTTTGGTAACAAAATTATGAAAATGACACGAGTTAGAAAAGTATTTATGAAATAACACAACTTGAGCACAATCGCGTTTCTGAATGATTATTTTGTATACAACTATTATTAAGAATATCGTTTGTTTAGTCAAAAGTCAAAACATGTGTCTCATGCAAATTAATCAATACGTACAAAAATCAACCCAAGACTTTATGAAGATTTAATGGTCCAAATATGAGATTCGAAATCCAATGACCAAGATAAAAAGGAGATAAGTTGATATGGTAAGAGAGAGAACTGGAGAAGAAAAGGAAAGGAAAGAAAGAAAGGGTTACCAAGGATACATCAGGGCTTCATTTCTTACATATCTAGTACCTTTCAAAAGATCTCAACGAGACGATTCTAACCACATATTGAAAAACTACCAAACAAGGTTGTAATTAACCCTAATTTATCCCCAAACAAACCCTTAACCAATTACAATCTGGTTTGGTGGTCTATCAAAGTGTGGTTTGAATAGTCTCTTCGAGATCTTTTTAATAGTATTAGGTATGTCGAGAACGAAGTCGTGGTATGTCCCTAGTAACCCATTCTTTTTTTCCTTATTTCTTCCTCTATTTATCTCTTCTACTCCCATCAACTTATCTTTTTTTTTTTTGTCATTGGATTTTCATAAAATTTTAGGTGGATTTTTATATATGTTAATTAATTTGCATGAGACATGCATTTTAGGTTATGATTAAACCCAGTAGCGGTTGTGTACAAAACCAATATTCGGAAACGCAATTATGTTCAAACTATGTTATTGTCCAAATATTTTTTTCAACCTGTGTCATTCTCCTAAAACTTTTACCAAATCGTGTCAACTTTTTAAAAACAAATCAGGTCTTTTACCATTCTAACACAATTTGATAAAAGTTTTATGAAAATAACATCGATTATAAAAGTATTAGAAAAATAGCACAGTTTGAACATAACCGCTATTAGGAATAGTGATTGTTTCAATATTCATGTCTCTTTCTAATTAATTAACATATACAAAACTCAACCTAAAATTCTATGAAAATCTAATGGCCAAGAAAGAAAAAAGAGGAGATGAGTTGATATGGCATGAGAAAGAAAGAAAGAGGAAAAAAGAATAGGTCATCGAGGACATTAAGACTTCATTTTCAATATACTTGATGTTGTTATAAAGATCTTGACGAGACGATTGTAATCACACCTTGAAATATCATCAAACAAGGTCGTAATTGGTTAGGGGTTTTGTTCAGGGTTAATTTATGGTTAATTATGATCTCGTTTGATGATCTTTCAATATGTAGTTATAATCGTCTCGTTGAGATCTTTATAACGGTATTATGTATGTTGAAAACGGATCCTTAGTGTGTCCTTGATAACCCATTATTTCTTTATCTTTTTTCTTCAATCTTTTTTCTTTCTTACCACATCACCTTATCTCTTCTCTCTTTCTTGGTCATTGGATATTGAATCTCGTCTTTTAGCCATTGGATCTTTACAAAATTTTAGGTCGACTTTTGTTTGGGTTAACTAATTTGTTAAAGATATGCATTTTGAAACATGACTAAACAACTAGCGGTTGTGTATAAAATAAATATTTAGAAATATGGTTGTATTCAAGTTGTGTTATTTATCAAATATTTTTTTTAACCTATATCATTCTCCTAAAATGTTTACTAAACTATGTCATTTGAAAAAAACTGAAATAAATGTCAAATTATTAATTGGTTTACATCTCATTCAGATCTATTTAATGTACAATTCACTTGAAAAAACCTAAATCTTTTGATAACTTGACGCTTCACCACCATGCACACTCTTAGTGGTGAAACCCACCTATAATAATGACGGGGTAGGAAAAATGTGCCAATGATCATAACAAGAATATTTATAGTCCATATGCCATAAAAGGATCCCTCATCATTATTGGTATCCCAATCTTTATTTATTTCCCTGTCTTTCTTTAAATTCTACTTATATATGCTCACTTTCTCTTATCTTCCTCCTTTATTTAATGTCAAAGATTGTTGAAGATGCTAATAAGAAAAATGATAGGGAATTCAGATTGTAATATTTATAGTGATATTCAAATTGAATTATAATGTATCAGTATATCATATGTATGTATATGTATACACATTATATGTTTGCTTAAAAATACATGATTAAAAAGGCTAAAAGTAAGGTAATAACCCAACATACCTAAGCTTGGCAAAATGTGAAGCCCAGATGGTATAGGTCTAACTTTCTTCAAAGCCCAACACCATTGGGTTTAGTTATACACTAAGCCTAAGTACATGTGAGTCTGACAAGTTAAAAGACCCAACACCATTAAGTTTTGTTAAACCCAAGGGTGTGGAGAAATGTCAAACCCAACATTCATAGGTCAACTATACATTTAGCCTAAATATATATAGATTTGACAAGATACTAGACTCAACACCTTTGAGTTCAGTCATGCGCTAAGCCCAAATACATGTAGATTTGGCAATGTGCCATACCAAATATCCTTGGGTTTAGCTATTTCCTGAGCCAAAGTACATGCGAGTTAGACGAGATGCTAGACCCAAGACCCCTGGATTCAATTACGCGCTGAGCCCAAGTGCATATAGGTCCAACGAGATGTTGTGCCAACACCCGTAGGTTCAGCTACATGCTAAGCCCAAATATATATGGGTCTTATAAGATACCAGATTGGGTTTAGCTACACGATGAGCCAAGGTATATATGGATCTAGTAAGCTGCCATAACCATTACCCTTGAGCTTGGAATCATTCCATATCCAAAAACATATGGAGTTGATAATATTTTTAAGTTTTTTTGTCACAAAGATTTGTTTGTTTTTTCTTATGTCTTTTAACATAAAATATTAAAAGTCAAGAATGATCATCTCCCTACATCCTTAAGTGTACAAAAATCTCATAAAGGCCTACCATATTTCCATCACACATTAATATTGTGTAAGTGATATTTATTTATTGTTAATGTTGTGTTTGAGATATTTATCCCTCCTTAGCTATCAGGATGATATGACATTCCAACCCCTCTATTCAAGTAACATGACAAATTTTAGAAGCTATATATACCATTTGAACCACCTAAGTAAAGGATTTACACTTTTCTTATTCTTTAAATATTTGTACTCTTATTTTTAAAGCATTTATCATACATAACTAAGAACAAACATTCTTGTCTTATCAAATATCACTAACTGTATCATCAGAGGGTCATTTAAATCTCAGTCTCTCATTTATTGAAATGCCTTATCAAATATCACTAATTGTATCATCAGAGGGTCATTAAATCCCACCAAAAAGACTATTTTACAAATGTCAAGTCTTCTATCATCAATCATGTATTTTTTAAATTCCTGAGAAAGGAATATTTATGTAAAAGTGTGATCATCATCTATCCAAACACTTAAAAAAACTCTCATTCATGATGATATTGGATTTTCAAACATCATCAATTAGTGTTGTCTGGGAGAAATTGATCAAAAAGTCATCAACTATTCTTTCTGAACTTGTTTTTGGCATCCCTAATCGTTATTAATGGTAGATAATTAAGATACCCATAGGATGAGATGTGTCACAGACCTCATTACAGTTGCTAGCATGCTTGTTGCATTAGAGTTTCAACAACTCATTAATCAGGTGCAAGCCTTTAGCCAAGCTGTGTTGGTATTCTAAGAGCAATATCAAGCATTATCACCCCAACAAGTTTTAGCATATGAGATAGCTCTCTTAGTCCCAACCTCTGAACCACAAGTAACCTCCTTTTCTATAAGACAATTGTATTATCCAAAGGAGGTCATTCTAAACGTGATCCTTTTAGTTACCATAGGATTGAAGTTAGCTATCAATCCTATTGTTCTATGATATAACCATCCAGCTCCTTAAAACCTATTCAATAAAAATCAAGAAGAAGTATGAAAGGTAGATACATCTAAAATAAAGTCTACAGTCCTCTTAAGCTAAAATGATCACATTTATTTATGCAAGTCTTGCTCACCCTCATCCCTAAGAAGTATAACTCCACCAACATGATTTTTGAACAACTATGATAGTCTTGTGGATCCATGAGAACATGTGCAAAATATGAGTAAAAACCTTCAGTTGGTCAGCCAAGATGATGATGTCATGTGCAAAATTAGGATCGACATGAGCTTGGAAAAACAACTTGAAGCCACACTTTATCATGAGTTTTTATAACCTTTATGTTAAACTTGTGTGAAGATTTAGCATTGTTAAACCCTCCAAGAGAAGCTTCATAGAACTCTTTGGCGTTACTCAATTAGGAGAGGACTAAGGTATATTTGAAGAGGTTCAATGAAGAAATGCTTAAGATAGAGAAATTGATTCAACTAGTAGCTTTAGAGGCTTTGATAAATGGAGTGAATGAACATTTTCTATGGAATAATTTGTATGCTCTATCAAACAGAATCTTATTGAAGGTGAAATAAGTCATAAAAAGTCATATATGGGTGAAATAAGCCAGTAAATTAAAGTATGGACTTTTCCGTTTCTACCAAAAGATTGAGGATAAAAAAAACCTTTCAAACAGAATTACTCTCCCAACAGAGATAATAATTCTAAGAAATGTCAGAAAAGGCCAATAAATGATCACATATGATTCCCTTGAATGTAACCCTACATAAATCTTTATAACCATAAAGAGAAAATGACTTTGTTTGTTATCCATCTTTTATGGTGTTGCCTTCACACACACGTGCCTTCAAGAAGTTTGAGTTATTCCATAAGGATAAAAAAAACATGATAAAGAAGATCACTTCATACTAAAGAAATTGAAAGGCTAATAGACAAGGGCTATCTAAAACAATTTGTTAAAGGGCATGTCTATATAAAATATGGTAGGAAAGAACCCAACTTGCCTAGCCAGCCATTCCAAGTCCTACATGAGACCAATATAATTCTAGGGTGCACTTCAGATGAGGGAAATATTTCTAATGGCAAGAGAGTATGAAAAACATGTCCTCACAATGACTCATAACAAAACCCATAACTTTTACTCTATAAGATGATGTTGGTAGATGATAATAGCTAAGTTAACATCCTATCCAGAAATGTGATGTCCTAGATAAGGATAGATCCCTCAATGATGACTTTTGTAAAAACCTTTTTAATTAGGATTAAAGGGTTATGACTAATGAAGGGTGTCTTGGAGATCTCAATCACAATAAGCACTTACCTTAGATGTCTTACCATTCATCAAAAATTTATGGATAAACATGGTTTTGACCTCTAACACCATAATAGAAAGACCTCTCTTGCATATAATAAATAATGTTATAATCATACAATATTTGATTTTGAAATTACCTATACATAAGAGGGTGGTTATCATGAGAGAAAACCAAGGGGCCTCAAGGCATTGTGCCTTTGTATATCTGAAAGGTAAGAGGACTTTGGTCTTAGACCACCAAGGGTTTTTAAAGGAGAGGGTAGAGGTTAGAATTGAGACCACATAATAGTTGATAAAAGTATCTTTAAGGCAAAATGAAGGGGTTATCACCAAGATAAGTTTCACCTTGGAACCACCTCAATAAAAACTATTAATAGACTTTCTTCTTACCTGTCAGGCTAATTTTTCTTTCAACACTTCATATATACCATGGATCAGCCCAAGATAGCTTCTCATAAACTTCAAGTTAATCTGACTTTCCCTTTTATCCTACAGAAAAAAAAAAGAAACTTTAGGGGGAAGATAACAAACAATAATTGTAGAAATGGATAAATTGTTGACTACTACATTTATTCACAAGGTCATGTATCTAGATTGGTTGGCTAATATGATCATAATAAAGAAAAGCTCTAAAACATAAAGGATATGTGTGGACTTCACTGACCTAAACAAAGTCTGTCCAAATGATAGTTTTTTTCTCCCAAAGATTGATAAATTTATGGACTTTAAAGCTGGCTTTGAGTTCTTAAGATTTTTGAATGTTAATTCAGGGTACCATCAAATCCCTATGTATCTAGAAGATGAAGAGGGACTTTTTGCTACAGGGCAATGCTCTTTGGCTTGAAAAATATAGGAGCTACTTACTAGCATATGGTCAATAAAGTGTTCAAACACAAAATTAGAAGGAATATAAAAGCTTATATGGATGATATGTTGATGAAAAACATGACTTTTAAACAATATTTGAAGGATCTAGAATAGGTTTTTTATATTTTAGGCAAATGTAAGATGAAGCTTAATCTTTCCAAGTGTGTTTGCTGTTAGAAAAGAAAGATTTTTAGGTTTTCTAGTAAGCAGCAAAGGAATAAAACCCATTCTAAGAAGATTCAAGCAATATAAGACATGACTCCTCCTTAAAAGGTCAAAGATGTTCAACACCTCACTGGAGACTAGCCACCCTAACATATTCATATCCAAACTAGGAGAATACAACCTACCATTTTGCAAGATCTTGAAAAATATTACCAATTTTAAATGGACATCAAAGTGCCAGAAAGCTTTTGAAGAGTTTAAAGCTTATATCTTCTCTTCTATGATCTTGTCACAACCAAGAGAAACTGAGAGCATATTTCTCTATTTTGGGGTTTCTAACCAGACAGTTAATTTTATATTGGTAAAGGAAAAGGAAGGCATGCAATGCCCAATCTACTATTCTTACTGAACTCTTAATGATGTTAAAACAATGTACTTAAAAGTGGAAAAGATGACCCTAACTTTAGTGAGAACCTCTAGAAAACTAAAATTATAATTCCAAGCTTATCAAGTTATAGTATTAACATAGTAGCGTCTATGATAAACTCTCCACAAACTATACATGTTTGGACAGTTAGTGATATGATCGATTGAGTTATAGGAATATGGACTCTTATATCAACCAAGACTAGTTATTAAAGAGCAAGCCTTAACAGACCTCACAATAGAATACTCTTTTAAGAATGATATCCAAGATAAGCATTTTCAATATCTGAACAATCGATCCCCTCAAGAGAAACTATAACCCCCTATAGTCCATATAATTGATTAAAAATGCCAAAAGCAAGGTAATAACCCAACATACATAAGCTTGATAAAATGCCAAACCTATATGACATGAGTCTAACTTGCTTCTTAGGCCTAACACTTTTAAGTTCAATAACGCATTAAGCCCAAATATATATGGGTCTAGCAAGATGCCAGATCCAACAATCTTGGGTTCAACTACCTATTAAGCTCGAGAAGATATAGGTCTGAAGAGGTGCACACCCAACATCATTGGGTTCAGCTACATGTTGAGCCCAAATACATGTGAATTTTGCGAGATGTCAGACCCAATACCCTTGGGTTTAGCTACACGCTGAGCCCAAGTACAGTTGGTCTACGAGATACTAGACTAAGTATATGTGGGTCTAGAGAGATACCAGACTCAACATTCTTGGGTTTAGCTATATGCTCAGCACAAGTACATATGAGTTTGGCAAGCTATCAAATCCATCACCCTTAATTTAAGAATCATTCCAAGTCTAAATATATATGGGGTTGATAATCTTTTTGGGTTATGAGGATTTATTTATTTATTATTATATCTTTTAACATAGAATGTTAAAAGTCAAGAACGATTATCTCCTTGTATTTCTAGGTGCATAAAAGTCTTATAAAAGCCTACCATATTTCCATCAACATTAATATTATATAAAAGATATCTATCCCTCATTAATGTTATCTGGAGGAGATGATGTTCTAACCCATTTATTCAAGCAATATGACAAAATTCAGAGGCTATATATACCATCTGAACCACCTAGGTAAATGCATTATATTTTTTTTATTCTCTAAGTATTCATACTTATATTTTTAGAGTATTTATCATACACAACTAATAACAAACACTCTTGTTCTTATAATTTAAAGCTGATTCTTTTATTTATGACAATCCTTTATCAAAAGTCACTGAATTTATCAACAAAGGGTCTCTAAATCCTATAAAAAAATAATTGTTTTGCAGGTATTAAGTCTTTTATCACCAATCATCAATTTCATGAATTACGGAGAAAGAAATATTGAAGTGAACATGTAATCACCCTTTATCTAAACACTAAAAAAAACCCTCATTCTCGAGCATAGTAAATTTTAAAACATAATCAAATTACTACTTACAAGACATAGAGATGAATTCCATGGTTTCTGTATATATATTCGAATGCCTAAATCCCACCAAAAAGGATTGTTTTGAAGGTGTCAGGTTTTCTATCACTAATCATCAATTTCATGAATTATAGAGAAGAAAATATTGATGTAAACGTGTGATTGCTCTCTATCCAAACACTAAAAAAAATCTCATTTTTGAACATACTGAATTTTAAAACATAATCAAATTACAACTTAAAAGGAAATAGAGATGAATTTCATGGTTTGCGTGCGCGCGTGTGTTCAAATGCCCAGGTATAATAAAAGGATTTTTTTTAAGATACAAGATAAAAAAGTAGTCTATAATACAAAAAAAAAAAAACCTAAGGTTTTAGGTTTTTTAAAATTAACAGAAAAGGAAATTTAAGAACATAAAAAACCAAAACAGTCGAGTATTGAAGGCAATCAAGCAATATTTTCCGATTGTTAATAATTATTTATCCTTTTTGGTTTTAAAAATTCGATTTTTTATTTTTTCATCCTCTGTTTAGTTTCTGGAAATGAAGATGAGGTGGGTTTTATTCAACTTGCTCAAGCTCCAAACATCCGGCTGATCATCTTCAAATCTTTGCAAACAACTTTTTGGATGGAGGATTCTAATTGCAAGCAAAAAAGATAGCAGAGGGACGTAAAAGATTTAATTAACAGTAGGGGGACTCGATTGATGAAATCTACATAGTATAGGGACGGTACTTATAATTTACTTTGGCCCTGTATACTTGGCATTTAAAAGTTCACTTTCCAATGGGAAAAACATGACTCCGCAGAGCAGCTCAATTATTAACAAATTTGTCTACGGTGTGAAGACAAATTTGAAGGATCTAGTGACCGTTTGAATTTCGAATTCAAAACTTTAAACCTTAGTCGACAGACAGCCTGTGACTTTCCATCCAAAACCATCTACTCAAATCGGCCAAGCCCCATTAAAATAAAAAATCTCTATCCCCGTGGCAGAATCTCGTTTGTCAGTGACACTCCAAAAACAAGACCCAAAAACACGATACACATACAGTGGTCCCTACAAAACTACGCTCCCAACGAATACCGAGCCCGAATCAACGGTCAGGATCTCTCTACAATTCAAATCAAGCCCTTCCCCGCCTCAATAGTAAGAAACAAATATTAAACAGTAAAAGTAAAACCTCTCCTTCTGCGCGAATAAGAGAAGCAGAGCCCTTTTGCTTTCTTTCAAAAAATCCAAGATTGTTTTGTTTCCTTTTAAAACTCTCGCCTTTACCTTAAATCCCCTCTCTGTTTCTTCTTTACTAAAATTGAAGAGAAAGAGAGAGAGGGGGTTGAAAATGTCGACGCAGACACGCCGTTCGTCGTTTTCCTCTTCAACGTCGTCGTCTCTTGCAAAAAGACACGCGTCTTCTTCATCGACAGAGAATGTAGGCAAGGCCACGGCGGTTGCGCCTCATTTGGCCAAGAAACGAGCCCCTCTTGGTGACATTACGAATCAAAAGAATGTGACTCAAAAAGGGTCAAGAACCTTAATTCCATCATCTACTTTGGTGGGTTGTTTTTTTTTTTTTTTAATTTCTTGTTTTCGTTTCTTTTCTCTTTCTAAATTATGAGAAACATTTAATGGGTTTTCTGTATCATTTTCTTCTGGGTATTTCTTGTTGCATGCGGACTTTCTTGGGTCTTTTGTTAGTTATTCTTGTTAGCCCAGCAAGGTTTAGATTATTTTTAGGGTTTGTTTATTGCAATTTATTAAAAAAAAGATAGTAAATGCTAAAAGAATGCATAATTATTTGTTAACAAGAAAAGGAGAGAATAATTTGCTTACTTGTAGGTGCATTAAAGATATCCAATTAAGTCACTGTTTGGATACTTGGTAACATAAGATTCTAGTGATCAGAATCTTGACAAAAACTGCTTCTGTGTTATGATCTGTATAGAATGCAGTGTTATCGTCAGTGTTGAAATTAATGCTTTCTTTGCATACTTAGAAACTGCATTATAATCTGATTTTGTTAATGTTATCCTCAAAGTGGCATGATCAAAGCATTACCAACTATGAAAGTTTTGATCCCTTGATGGCTCTGATTTTCCTGATAAAGCAGCATTTCGTTGAGTCACCATGGACACTGGATTTATGATTAACTTCTCAAGTTCTAATTAACTCCCTCTATTGTGATGTTCAGATTAAGCTTGTGAGTTTGTTCTAGTATTCAGAGAATTAGTTGATACTAACTGAATTTCATAAATGCAGGCACCATTCTCAAATAAAATTGCCAGGGTGAAGAAGGGACCTCCTGCTTCTAATAGCAGTACTTTACCTGCATCCTTAAATGCGAAATCGAGTGCTGTTGGTGTTTGTAAGGTGATCTCTATCTCAAGAAGAGACGAAAGTGTCCCTCCTGTTGCTGCTGTTTCTGTTCCATGCAGCATTGATGTTTCTCCAAGTAAATCTGATGATCTTTCAATTTCTTTGGATGAATCGATGTCCACCTGTGATTCTTTTAAGAGCCCCGAGGTTGAATATATAGATAACAATGAAATAATAGCAATTGATTCTATCAATAAGAAGACCTTGAGCAATCTGTACATCTCAGATCATTTGGAAACTGCAGGTTTTAAACTTTTTTCACTCTCATTTCTGTTGTCTTTATTATATCTTAATAAGTGTTGTTTTATTTTCTAGACTTCCTAATTTAGTTTGTATATGCGCGCAGAAAATGTATGCATCAGAGATACTCGAACTGATATGGAAACAGATGATAAAATTGTTAATGTTGATGACAATTACCAGGATCCGCAGCTTTGTGCAACCATTGCCTGTGATATTTACATGCATTTGCGTGCATCTGAGGTAGAGTATTCAAGCTTATGTGCCAATTATGAGTCTCTTTTGTAGTACACAGTTGTACCTGCTTGTGGCATTGTTAAATGAGTTACTTTCTTCCATGTATAATCTCATCCTCTTCAAGTTTTGTTTTGATCTTGGTATGCGCAATGCATTTCCAGAGTGCTACCTGTACGTGTCTGGACTTATCGTTATTCTTTTCTTTATTGAATTTCATGGGATTTTAGATGAAGAAAAGACCCTCCACAGACTTCATGGAAAGAATTCAGAAAGACATAAATGCCAGCATGCGTGCAATACTGGTTGACTGGCTTGTGGAGGTAACATCATTGAATTGCATTACATATTTGTAAACTTGCAACGTGATTTGAAGAATGATCAATTTTTGTAACCACTCTTTAGATTGATAGATGGGTTATGGGAACACAAATATTTCTTCAGATGGACTATGAGTAATCAAATGCTGAACTTGTAATTCAAAATGTAGGTAGCTGAAGAGTACAGGCTTGTACCAGATACCCTGTATTTGACCGTGAACTACATTGATCGATATCTGTCTGGAAATGTGATGAACAGGCAACGACTGCAGCTGCTTGGTATTGCCTGCATGATGGTTGCTGCGTAAGAAAGAGTTTTCTGCGATGTCTTTGTTTGTTCTATAAATGGCACCTCTTTTTTCTTATAAAATTTTAACTATCTCATGTATTAACAAGGAAGATGATATTGCCAGGAAATACGAGGAAATATGTGCACCCCAGGTGGAAGAGTTTTGCTACATTACCGATAACACATATTTCAGGGATGAGGTATTGTTCTTGTTGTCCATATGCCCAAGTGCATTTGACAGATAATTCTGCCACTGTACTTTTTTTTCCTAACCTGCACGAGCATTAAGTATTTTTAATGGCTGCAGGTTCTGGAAATGGAATCAACTGTTTTGAACTACTTGAAGTTTGAAATGACAGCCCCAACAGCTAAATGTTTTTTGAGGTAATGACCAACTTATGGTTATCAACTCCTATCTATTATTCCTGTATGCTAGACTGTTTTCATGACTGTCATCCATGCGTGTAGGCGATTTGTTCGTGCTGCTCAAGGAATCAATGAGGTATCTATTTTTGTTCTGCTGGCCATGGAATTGTTGATTTTTATAATATCTATCACCTCCATCCCTAAAATCTTTGGTTTATTCATTTGCTAGGTTCCATCAATGCAGTTGGAATGCTTGGCCAACTACATTGCAGAATTATCTCTCCTGGAATATACTATGCTTTGCTATGCTCCGTCGCTGGTAGCTGCCTCTGCCATTTTCCTGGCCAAATATATACTTCTTCCTTCAAAGAGACCGTGGGTACGTGTTAAAAAATAATGAAACTTCTAGTTTATGGGGTTTTTAAACTCGCAATCATACCTGATACTCCATTTCTTCTGGAACAGAATTCCACATTGCAACATTACACACTTTACGAGCCTGTTGATTTGTGTCACTGTGTAAAGGATCTCTATCGCCTGTGTTGTGGAAGCCATAATTCTACTTTACCCGCAATCAGGGAGAAATACAGTCAGCATAAGGTGAGCAAGATTCTCATTCTGTCCCTGTTTCTATCTCTCTGCATAGCATGAACACTAGTACAGAGGAATGGTCTGAAGTGCACGCGTCCTAATCTAATCTTTGTTTATTACTTTTGTCGCAGTACAAATTTGTAGCAAAGAAGTACTGCCCACCTTCCATACCCGAGGAATTCTTCCAAAACCTAAGCTGCTAGACTGTTGTATTACTCTTCCAATGCTCTGTTGGATTAGCTTCAAGTGAATCAACTGCTTTTAGAGGCTCTTCCGATTCCATGCAATGCAATCCCATAGGCAACACTTTATCATTATTAACTGTAAAATGTAGAGGTCAGTAGTTTTTTAGCTTGTCTAGAGGTTTTGCTGAGTCTACTCTTTCGGCAAAGATCAACTTTCATATAATCATAGCCAGATTTTAGCCAGATATCTTTAGTTCTTGTTAATGAATTCATAGCCAGATTTTAGCACAACTATTTACCGTTAGAAAATTTGTTTAAAACCGGTAGACTCCATTTAAGATTAAAATTAAATTAAAAGTGGGGTTTAGTCATCTTTATGATTGGAAATTATTTCTAATAAAAATTTTTTTAACATGAAACATTATCATAATTAAAATAAATTGTGAGTGAATGAGAAATTAATATTGAAAAATCATTAGGTGGTATGGTTTTGTGAAATCCAAAACTTTTTATTCTATATTAAAAAAAAAAGATTGTCTTTTACTTTATATATGGTAGGAAGTTGAAGAGTTAAAAATAAGTCTTAAGTAAAGTTTTTTAAGGCTTACGTTTTATATTTGCTTTCTTGGCTAGAATTTAATTTGCTTTGTTGCCAATTTATTACTTACCTGAATTTGAGTTTGTTATAAAATAATTTTTTGACCTATAAAATTTATTTTTTACTTGCTTGTTTAGTATATAAATTAACGATTTGAAAAGATAATCTTTTAAATACCGTTAAATTTACAAATATCAATATGTATATGTATCCATAATTATGCTCAACATTTTTAAAAGGTTTTCTTGAGATTTTATCCATGCTACAGGATTTACATTTTTCATATTCATTTTCAAGTTTTGGGATTAAGCCAAGATTACTTGAATTTTTCACATTTTGAATTTATATGACATGATCTACCATACTAAACATTCATACAAGACACATTATATGTAGAAGTAGGAATTTCATTTTTTTAAATATCAAGCTTAAACATTTCATCACATGCATATTGATTAAACTTAATAATTGGTTTAAAATGAGCCTTGTTAAAAAAAATAACCATAAATCAAATTCTTATGAATTTCAGGAGCATGCAACATATAATTGAGAGTGACTTCTCTTCCAAATATAAATCTAATAAGAACATCTCCAACCCCCAATATATTAGAAGAGTATGAATCATCAAACATGATCTTCTTTCTTTTTTTCATTCAAGATGGTATAAGTTTTGAACAAGGTTTTGTTATAAAAAACAGGGCTAGTAGCTTTAAAACCAATTCACCTTCCACCTAAGCCTTTAAGAATATTAATCTCGGGAATCATAGCCATAAATGGCTTTAACATTAACTTGTGCAACATGCCCATGTTTTTGGAAATGACAAGTCCTAGCATTATGCCTAAGTTTACCATAAAAAAAACAAGCAAAATTATTTTTATCTTAGTTGTGGTTGCCCATTATTTGATGTTGGTTTAAGATATGGTCTCTTATTTCTTGTTTGGTTAGAATGAAAATGGTTTTTATAAGGTTTTTTCTTGTAATACTTTTTCTCTGGCCTAAAATTTCCATGAGTTTTTTTGACATGTGAGAGGGGTTCTTATAAGATGTGATTAAACTTACCTTGATACCAATTGATTCATTAAGTTAAATGACTTTGTCTTGATTCTTACTTTTTCTTCTACTCTTAAACTAGGTGATAAGAGTTTCAATTGAGAGCTTTTTATTTATTTATACTTCAAAGCTTTCCAAGATTCAATAAACTTGTCAATGATGGCTACTACTTGCATTTGTTCATCTATTTGGATGTCTTCGTTACGGATATCATGAGCAATCATTTAGAGTTCATAGGTTTTTTTTTTCATTTATTTTAAACATAAAAAACTAGTTACAAGCTTAATTTTTGAAGCCAGCTTTTTCAGTATTATATTTTTATAGAGCATCTTTTAAATCGTTTTGATATAAGTAAAACCTTGATCATAATAATCTTAAAGCTCACTAGAAAGACAATTTAGTAAATAATTGCAACAATGATTGTTATCCTTCTCCCATTTCTTAACTTTTCTCTTATATTGAGCTAATTTTCTTTACTCATATTTTCATTCTTTTTTTTTTCTAGAATTCCTTTTCTAATTAAGACATAGCTAACATTCAATAAAGTAAGATAAAACAAATTATATTCCTTTATCTTTTGAAGTTTTCTCCGTAAAAGCAGAATGGTTTATTAAGGTCAACCACTCTAGCAGAGCTTTGCCTATTGATAATATTAGTATTCTCCATAATCGATATCGTGTCAAATTGTCAGATATAAAATGATATTACTTGATAATATGAGTGGAAAACATTAAAAAATAACTTACCAGATTATATAGGTAATTGACTTGAGGCACAACCAGATTGCTTTCTTGAGATGATACATGTTGTCTGCAGAAATTCTAATTTAATAAATCAAGAAAGTGTTGCATGCCATATGAGAAATACAATAAGTTTAGCCACCTTGTCTAGTCTCACAACTCTACATTACTTATAATAATTAAAACTCTAGAAAGAATAACACCACTTTTGCCCAAATAGAACAACAAAATAAAATTTTTTTATATGGCTTTTGTTTATTGGGATAAAAAAATTATAGCTAATAAAATGATAGATATTTAAGATGTTGTTTTACATTTATATATAGTCAGAAGAGTATAAGTATTTAAATTTTAAATCATTAAAGATTTAATGACTATTATTAAAAGAAAATGGTTGTTATGCATATAATGTTTTATAATTTGCAATTAAAGGCATATAATGTTTTGTAACATGTAAATAAAAGCATATAATGCACGCCTCTAAGGCCCGAGTTGCTTCTGTTAAGTACCTCATTATCTTAAATTGCAGAGTTATCAACCCATGTTTCAGTTTCTGTCTAAATTCATCTCTGAATTTCTTTATCATGTGTTGCTCAGTGGGCACATAAAGTTGAGCAAACATTGAGAGGTGGTTAAACCTCCTTTTATACTCCAACACAAACATATAACTTTGCCTCAATGTGAAGAACTTCTTCTCTTTCATTTTGCGGTGATACCATGGGTAGAACTAATTCGCAAATTCAACTCTAAAATCTCCTCACGTCCATAACCCCATGGCTTTCCTTGACTGCATCATCTCCTACCATGATTAGGCTTTGTCGGTCAACACTTTAGTGGCACAGTCTACCCTCAGTTCATTTGGTGCTTTTATTTGTATCATGATCTTCTCTATCTTCCCGATCCATCAACTTGTAACTTCCGCATCTTGATCTCCAATAAAAGGTTCATAACCATCTCTTTCATGCTCTTCATAATCCGTACCAAGGCAACTACACTATCTGTAGGTGTCATAACCACTAAAGTTGGTGGCACTGCTGAGGCCACATGGTCTTCATCACTTCCATCACTATCTTTGCTATAAAAATAGGATCATCATACGGGGTATAAGTCCCATCAGTGTCGGTGGTGTAGGCGCAACCATCTGTTCTTGCCAAGCTATCCTCTGTTTGCAATGCCCCAGCATGTCTCGAAATAGTATAGTCATAAAGCCTAGTTGGCTCATCTCGTCCCTTCGAGGTAGAAGCTGGTGGCATATGAGATGCAATGTCAACTAGGGGATCCTCAACCTAGTTCCCACCCGAGTCCACATCTCGATCGTCTATTCTTGTCAAGCTATTCTCTATTTGCGATGCCTTAGCACATCCCGAAATAGTGTCATCATGAAGTCTAGCTAGCTCATCTTGTCCCTTCTGAGTATAAGCTGGTGGCATATAAGATGCAATGTCAGCCAGGGGATCCTCCCCTTGACTCCCACCCGAGTCCATATCCCGATCCCTTATTCTCACTGGAGAGAGAATTGTACTCGTGCCATATCTCGTACGAGCCATCTTGCAACAATTTAGCATCTATCAATTTCCATCAAACTTCCTGAACCTAAGCCAGGATTCTGATACCAACTGTAACACCCTTATATTTTTATGCACTTTAAGCTTTATTTTTTATAAATAATTACCATTTTCGAGGTGACTTTTTTATATAGCTTTACAATAATCTACCAAAATTTCAGCAAAGTCTCCTATGTATTGAGAGATCCCAAATTATCAACATACCTGTAACACTTTAATGTACCCATCAAACAAACCCCATTATTGTTCAATAATCCTGGACTCATCATTTCACAACACATCTCATCACAATTATTATAATTTATTTTAATGTCACATCATGTATGTAGTTATAATATTCAAGATTCAAATCAAAATCTATAATCATAAATTATTTGATACTATTAATGTAAATTACAAAAAAAAGCATAAGTATAACATCATGCACTAGCATAATTAAGTTAAATTTATAATTACATAATTTAAGGTAGATTGACATTCAGTATGTAACAATAATTTACCTAAACAATCTACTTTTAACTTACACGATTTATTTTCTATGTTAGTATTTCTTATTTATCATTATTTCTAATATATATTCTCTTTCTTAAACTATAATATTCATATTAAGCTCTTTTTAACCTATATCCAATACTAGATAATTCTTGTTTCGCCTAGGTGCATATGTTATTTCCACTTACAAATAATCTAAATTCTCTACCCATTATCGGGTAAAACTCCTACATCTTGAAATCAAATTTCCATTTCTTAGTACTAAACATTAATCTTAATACCGGGAAAGATTAATTCTTCATGTCCACTGCCGAACCTTATTTCCATCTGTAAAACTAATTTATTTTGCCTTTTATCGGGCATTAATCCCTTCATTGGGACTAATTTCTTCTGTCATTTACCGGGCACTAATCTCATCACCAAAATTAATTCCATTGCTGCTTTCTGGGCATTAATCCCATCACCAGGAATAATTTCCACTGCCCCTTATCGGACATTAACTCCATCACCAAAATTAATTGCAATGCCCCTTATCGGACATTAATCTTCCACTACCCCTTACTGGGCATTAATCCCACCATAAGGAAATTTCTTTCTTCCATTATATGTTTTACAAATTAAAAATAAAATAGCATAACATATCCAAAATTTTATAACAAAAATCTTACAAAAGAAAATGTTAAGGAGTGGAACACTTACCCGCGATCAAAGATTTCAGGTGTCTCCTTGCTGCAACATAGCTTCCGAAGCCTCTCCTGTATCAATATGCATATCAATTTTCCTTTTTATATTTGTCACCAAATAAATTCTCATTTTCATTTTTTTAATATATACATATATTGAAATATCATTAATTCCAATTCTCTAAAACCCTTCATGCTTATTTAAATCTTTATTCAAGCATCTAAAGTTAATTTACGTAACATTCATTTTAACAAAATCTTCGACTACACAATGACATTTCAATCAAAATTTCAAATAATTCAATTCTTTCAAAAGTCATTTCCCCCCACATAAATATATATTATTTCACTTGATTACATGCAATGCAATTATGATTAGATGCTCTTTATTCTCTTTGTTTAGCTTCTCCCCACTACTGGTTTTGCAGTATATGCCTGCCTGAAGGTCATGTTTATGTGATGGATGACAACTGTAATAAAAACTATGATTCCCATGTTTGGTAGTATTCTCAAGCCTGTTCTTGCTATATATCTGTATTTTTTTTTCAATAAGACATTAAGAATAAATTTTCTTTAGGTTCTTCATATTTATACATAGCTTCCCTTCTAAAGGACATCAATGACTTGTGCGATATTCAAATTTATCGGTGTGTCCCTCCTAGGACTTCCTTGCATGCCGGAGATAATAAATTGGACGACAGTAGTACTTTTGTTTCTTACTTATGAGAACTTAGAGCAGGGCTTTATTTTTAAATTCTGAGATGTATTTTCAGAATTGTTTTCTCAACATCATTGATGCTAACACTTTCTTGTGTGTTTAACATTGTTTATAGCAGGGGACCTGTTGGAGGAAGAAACACTAGAACAAGGAAAACAAAGAGACTCACACATTGTCCGACTCACACACACGCACGCACGCGATATGAAGGTTTACAAGAAACTGTAATTGCTATTCAACATTCTCCACTCTTAAACTAAAACAACTGGTATACCATATCAATCACATGTTCTTCATTCATTCATCGTTGTTGACATGTTTGTAAGTGGTATACCAGAGGACGGGTCATCAATTTATAGTTCTTGTTGATGCTCTATAGTGGAATGAGTGTATTGCTAACAAACTCGCTAGATCTATTGAACTATGAACAGTCTTATTTCCAGCAACAAGCTTCTAGCTGCTTTCAACACATCAAGCAAACAAAGCAGAGTAAATAGGAAATGCATGATTTCTCTGCTCCATTCAAGTTCCTATGACCGAGTCTTTCTATCCTGTCAAATAACCATCTCAACCAAAAAACTTAAGCTGTTAGGTAAGGTTGCAAGATATGATTTATATTATTCTCTAACACACCCCCTCTGTCCTTTGAGCTTGAAACTTGTATAGGCTCACATTACCTTGTGCTTAATTTTTATCAAATAAATGATGATGATGAGATTTGAACTCGTGACCGCTTGGCTATCAAGGTTCTAATACCATATTAAAGAACCAATTCAACCTAAAAATTTAAACTATTAGATGATATCTCAAGATATTATTTATATTATTCTCTGACATGTTCTTTATGAACAGACATGCTAAGACCTAGTCAAGATTCGATCAAAAACTTGCACTCAGCTCATAATCTAGTCTAGTAATTGATTTTTTCTATAAGCTGCGATGCTTGTTCCGAACAAACTGTTCTTACTCATGACATTAGTTTTGTGTCAGCTATAAAATACCTACTTTCGGGGCTTTCTACATAAAAAAAAGCCTATCCGGAATGGCTTCGGAAAGGGTAACTCAGCATCCACTCAAAGCAGATGGCAATCTTTCAAATCGTTTCTTGTTTTGTTTGAATATACTGCATGTTTTAATTGTTTTGTTCCTTGTGGGCAACTTGTAATAATAAATCTGGCTCCTCGAATGACAAGTAGGGTAACCTATCTTTAGCCCCTATAGATTTAGAAATGTTCCACTTGCGCCCTCATAGTTTGAAAACTTTTTAGTATAAACTTTAATGTTTTAATAAAGATCGAATATGGTTCCTGGCTGCTGAATACCTTGCATTTTCCCATATTCTTCGTTCACTTTTTCCCTGTTTTTCTCTTGCCTTTCCTCCCGAATTCGTATGCATGTGGTAACATCCAACAAAAACCATAATTCAAAAGGCACGGAAGCCCACGGTGTTATCTATTTAATGATCTTGGAAATCTCTGAAAACATCAGGATAGACATTTTATGCTATAGGGGGCAAAGTGGATCATTTCTAATTAAGCTAGAGAGGGTCAAGTTATAGTTTACCCTATCAAATATTTGCATCTCCCACGGGTAGCATAAGTGAAATTAGTGCGTTGATTAACTAATTAGACGTAAATAGAGATGATGCAAGCTATGGTGACAGATTCACTTGCATGGACGATAAGCTTACCAGCTGGATGGCAACTGAGCGATACATTTTTTTAGGTTTTTGAAAGGGTGGCATTGCAATCAGATTAGTTACCACAGCTCCCTTTTGCAACTTTTTGGAAGGCATGCAGGGGGGCAAGTGTGCTTCTTGTTTTGATTTTAATTCTAACGATAGAATTCATAGATATCTTCACCCACCAGTCCACGCCTAACTTTCCTGGTCCAAAAGTTGGCATGCATGTGAAAAAATTGCGCGAGTTCTAGAAAGCTAATTATTAAGTATCTTATAAAGTGGCATGCTGAATTCAAGATTCGTTATATGTCGATCATCAGTAGGTTCCAAGACGAGGGAATTCGAATTTGCTATGGATGTTTTTCGTG
>Ga0325404_1001822_pt1 | contig 22670 bp, 25 predicted proteins | sample PopdelMetagenome_18_FD_205664 | JGI IMG/M metagenome (GOLD analysis project Ga0325404, IMG submission 205664) | Populus deltoides microbial communities from Bellville, Georgia, United States - Xylem-Control-R1 | ecosystem: Host-associated > Plants > Phyllosphere > Stem > Wood/Secondary xylem...
CATGAGAAAGAACATGACTCACACCCTAAACATCTGTATGAATAATTTCAAAACAGGCAGAAGCCCAACTTTCTTGCATAGGAAATGATAAGGATTTGCTTTTACCAAGTTTATAAGAAGCACAATCAAAAGCCAAATAGGAGGAAAACTCATGTATATTATTCAAATAGCCACTTTTAACAAGATGTTTCAAAATAAAAGAATTAGGATGTCCTAATTTCTTGTGCCAAAGATGACTAGTACTAGTAATAAAAGAACAACCCAAAGATACGGAACGAGGTATAGAAAAAGACTGAAGAGGAAAAAGATATCCCACTTTAGGCCCTGTTGCTACTACTTGTCCCGATAACTGATCCTGTACACGACAACCATGATGGTCAAAATAAAGGGAAGAATCATTTTCTACCAATTGGCCAACAGAGATTAAATTGGCAAATAAGTCAGGAGATACAAAAACATTGGTAAAGGCAAACCTTAGATTGCCAATGGCAGTGATAGGAATAGTACGACCATCAGCTATTTGAATATTCTGCTCACCATCATACTTACAAACATCCTGTAGTGCTTCAAAATTGCCAGTTATGTGATTGGAAGCCACAAAATCAATTAACCAAGGAGAGGGGAGTAGTTGTGTCTTACCTTGAAGTCCAAAAATAGAAAAAGCGGAAACTATCATCTGTTGGACATGCTCTAGTGTAAGAGCAGAAGAAGACCTCGGGACAGCTGGTTGATTTAGAGGCGTGGTCACAAAGTTGGACTAGTCAACAATATACAAGGCATGAGCAGATCGATTCTGAGGTCGTATGTGATAGTCCTTAATAATGTGACTTTCCTTTTTGTAGTAATTGTAGAACTTTTTAATGCAATTCTTTGCTATATGCCCAAACTCCTTGCAACTATAGCATTGTGGCGAGGATTTGAATCTACCTTTTCCTTAAACTGCATAGACCATACTGAATATCTCAGTACTGACAGTGTCTTGGGCAATGCAATGTTGTAAGGTAAGACGTTGTTCCTCATGGAGAAGCTCTCTCAGGCACTCATCCAAGGTTGGAACAGGTTTGCTGTTAATCAACCCAGCGCGTACACTCTCAAATTATAGATGAAGCTTCATTAAGAATTGGTCTCGTTTGCTCTCGTTATAGACCGCTTGTACTGCCCCCAATGCTTCCTTTGGAACCTTAGATTGCACCAACCTAGAATAATCACTCCATAAATTTAGGAAACTCGAATAATACTGCTCAATTGTCTGATTCCCTTGGCGATAATTTCCAATGTCCAACTCTAATTGGAACTTTCAAGCTGAGTTATCTTGATGATACATCCACCGAAGTAAATCCCACATTTCCTTAGCTGTATTAAAGGAACAGAAATTGTTGACCATATGAGATTCCATAGAACTCAACAACCATGAAACAACCTTGGGATCCTTGCTTTCCCAAGATCCCAGTTTTATGGGATCAGCTAGAACCATAAAGGATCCATCCAAATGATTCCATAATTCTTTTCCTTTAACAAACATTTGAAATTGAAATTCCCAAGAAAAGTAATTCTTGTGATTCATGCGAACAATGAAAGTTCTCTCTTTTGACATGATTAAGGAACCACAACAGCCTTAAAAAATAGACAAGATTAATGAAAAACACTAATGCCTCAAAACAAGATGCTAATACAATTCAGCCTAAGAAGAACCTCCAAAAAAATGAACTGAATCAACCCACAAACCAAGATGAGACTTTCTCACAACTCTAGAAATTTAAGCTAGGAGCTCTGATACCATGTTAGAAAGATTGAAATTGGTTTTCGGTTTGAATGCCTCTTAATAGAGGTTTGCCTCTCTTTAAATAGTTAGAATTCCACCTATTTACAGCTTAATTATTATAATTACATGCATGATTTTCTCTATCAAATCATTCGAAATCCCTAACATTGCTCCACCAACTATATAAATCCCTAACATTGCTTTACAAACCACAAAGATCCTGTAAATATAAATTATTGCTATATATAAATTATTGCCTAATCTGGTAACAAAGTTTATGTCTTGTAATGCACTTGTTATTCAACATTGTCATTAATAGTAACTTTATGCTAGAATTTAAGAGAGAGAAAAACTCATCTTGCTTTACTCGTTATATTTTTTCCCATCACCCAACTTTGTCATCCATATTTAACAATTAGACCTTTTTATTAATTGTGAAACTTGCCTATGCTTATGAAAAGTTGTAACTTTTTGTTTGATTAATCATTTACACTTAAAAGGTATAACATTGCATACTTACAATTTTCCTCGTGTATTATATCTTAAGCAATCTCCTCTAAGAAAATAAGGATCTACTTTATTTTTATATGGGGTTTTATTTACAAGATTTGTTGGAGTCTTAATTACATCTTTAAGTTAGTAATGCATGCATTTGCATAATAGTTGTCTAATGTCGAACAGTGAGTTTATATCTACTATGGACCCGACCCTAAGTGATGCACTTAGAACCATTTAAGAGCAACTACAACTCATGCAAGCCAAGATGACCAACATTTATAAGAGTTAGTCAATATAGATTTCCCAAACAAGATAACCAAATGATAGTGAAAAGGCCATCAATAAATATTTTATGCATATTCACCATGGACACCATCAATATAACCACAATCAAAGTCACTCGAACCATAATAACCTTAATGAGTTAGTTATAAAGCGTATCAAAGTAGAGGCCCCTAATTTTGATGTTCTTCTTGACCCTTAGACTTTTACTAGGTGGATTCATGACAAAACACCTTTTTAATTGATACAATTTGTTTGAAAATAAAAATATTAGATTTGCTAAAATAAAGTTTAGTGGTGTTGCTCAACTTTACTATGAGAGTGTTAAGGACTATATGGAGAAAATGGGTGAACCTCTTGTTACTAATTAGGTTGAGATAAAACAAAAATTACAGGAAAATTATCTACCTTGATCTTATAGAGGTAATCTTGTATACCAATAAAATAATTTTAGGTAAGAGAACAAGTATGTTAGTGAATGTGTAGCACAATTTAATGAGTACAAGATAAGATTTGTTGCTAGAGAGAATGCAGTCGCGACTTTGAGTAAGTTTTATTGGGTCTTCAATGATAATCTTAGAAAAAAGGTTCTGCTCCAAGGTGTTCTACTATTAACCAAAGTCATACCTTAGTGCAAGATTATGAGACAGTTACAAAGATCTTACGGATAACCATCAAGACCCCCGTAACACCTTTAAAGGTTTTAGTTTAGGAACAATGGTTTCTTATTAGGTGTAAGTTTTAAAGAAAGAAAGGAGTATAACAGGGGTAGACGTTTATGGATATGCAGAAAGAAGATAGAAGAAAGATAGAAGAGTAGGTAAGGGAATGCAAACTGGGAATTCAATTTTATTATGCAACAAGCTTACATTATATAGAAACAGAAAAATAACTGAAACCGAGAATTAAGCCATAAACAGCAACATGTGCCATGAACAACATCATGTTTCAACAAACTAACCACTTTCTAAAGACTAGGACAAACTAAAAACAGAATGGAAGCATAAAACAATTTCTGATACTTTCTGATACTTAGACATGTTGCAGTCCTAAAAACAATCAACTAACACTCCTTCATGTTTTAGGAGTTGCAAACTCCGAGTCTTTGCCTAAGAAGTTCAAACTTGTTTGCTGGTAAAGGTTTTGTAAAAATGTCTGCGAGCTGATCTTCAGATCAGTAATAAAGAGGCTTACTTCTCCTTCCTTCTGCACTTCTCTTAAAAAGAAAAATTTGATCTCGAAATGCTTGGTTTTTCCATGAAAAACTGGATTGTGGGAGATTGCAATTGATGTCTGATTATCCACAAATACCTCTATATCATTTTGTTGCTTCAAATGTAAATCACAAAACAACTTCCTCAGCCACAATGCTTGATTCACTGCTGCTATAGCAGAAGTGAATTCAGCCTCTGCAGTAGACTGTGCTACAACCTCTTGCTTCTTGGAACTCCATTAGAAAACTCCTGATCCTAGGCTAAAACAGTACCAGATGTACTCTTCATGTCATCCACGGATCCACCCCAATCACTGTCAGAAAATCCCAGCAATTTGAGGTTTTGACATTTCTTGAATTTTACACCAAAGTCAATAGTTCCTTCGATGTATCTAATGACTCTTTTTGCAGCTTTAAGATGCATTACACTAGCACAATGCATGTAACATGAGAGAATGCTTACAACAAAAAGAATATCTGGCCTGGTTGCAGATAGGTATATTAGGCAACCAATCATGCTTCTGAAATAACCTTCTTCAACTTTGTCTGTGTCATCCTCCTTACTTAAGCTCTCCTTTGGATTCATTGGAGTAGTCATTGCCTTACACTCCTCCATATGAAACTTCTTGAGAATTTCCTTGGCATATTTCTTTTGACAGATGAAAACTTCATTTTCTAACTATTTAATCTTCATTCCCAAAAAGTATGTCATGAGTCCAAGGTCTGTCATTTCAAAAATTTTCATCATTTCCCTTTTGAACTCTTCAACAAGCTTGGCATTACCACCTGTGATTAAGAGATCATCAACGTAAAGAGAGACTATAAGCAGATTGTCTCCTTTACATTTCACATAAAGAGTAGCCTCTGACATGCTTTTCTGAGATCCTAGGCTTGACAGATGCTCATCTATCTTGCTATACCATGCTCTAGGTGCTTGTTTCAAGCCATATAGAGCCTTCTTGAGCAAGTAGACCTTTTCCTCTTCACCTTGTTCCATGAATCCCTCAGGTTGTTCAACATAGATTTCCTCGTGCAAAATACCATTCAAAAAAGCAAATTTTACATCTAGTTGAAACACCTTCCACCCATTTTGAGCTGCTATGGCTAGCACAAGCCGAATAGTATCCAATCTAGCAATAGGGGAAAATGTATTCAAGTAATCAACTCCAAAGACTTGAGCATATCCCTTGACAAAAAGCCTGGCTTTGTGTTTGTTGATGGATCCATTTGCATTGAGCTTGGTTCTAAATACCCATTTTACTCCAATAATTTTTCTATCCTTTGGCCTGTCAACTACCTCATAAGTCTTGTTCTTTTTTATCATTGACAGCTCCTCATTCATTGCCTTCTGCCATTTTTGGTCTTTAATGGCTTCTTCATAACCAGCAGGTTCACAAATGGCCACATTTCATCTATGATAAATATCATGGAGTTGTCTTGTTCTACGAGTTGGTAGATCATCCTCCAATTCTTCTTGCCACTGTTCTGATGCTTGCTCTTCTCTTGTTTGGGTGGAAAGACTTGATTTTTGCATGCTCGTGGATGTCTCTTTTGTTTGTTCCCAATTCCATTTCTCTTCTTCATTGAAGAATACATCTTTATTGACAATTATCTTCCCTGTTTAAGGTTGATAAACCTTATATGCCTTTGAGGAAGAGTTGTACCCCATAAAGATGCCTGGTTCTAACTTTTTGTCAAGTTTATCTCGCTTAACCTGTGGAATGTAAGAGAAACACAAGCAACCAAACACTTTAAAAAAATTGAGTAAAGGTTTATAGTCATACCATGCCTCAAATGGAGTTCTATCCTTCAATGCCTTAGTGGGTAATCTGTTCTGCAAGAAAACAATAGTACTAGCCGCTTCAGCCCAAAAATTTTTAGGCAACTCCTTATCATGTAGCATGCATCTAGCCATCTCCATTATAAATCTGTTTCTCCTTTCACTTACTCCATTTTATTGAGGAGTGTAAGGAGTAGTAAGCTGGTGTTCAATGCCAACTTCTTCACAAAACATATTAAATTCTGCTGAAGTGTACTCCTTTCCATTATCTAACCTTACAGCTTGAATTTTGCAGCCACTTTGATTTTCTACCATTTTCTTGAACTTCCTTCAAGAAAAAATCCAGCACATTCTTGAAAAATCATCAATAAAAGCAATGTAATATCGACTACCTGCTAATGATTCAGTTCTTTGAGGACCCGATACATCTGTGTGGATTAGCTGCAACTTGTGAGTGGCTCTCCAGGATGACTTTGGGAATGGTCTCCTATTTTGTTTACCGTATTGACAAGCATGACAATTCGGTAAGTGATCTTTAAAGGTTGGCAAGCCAACTGTGAGTTCCCTTTCCTGCATAAGTTACATCCTTCGTAAGTGACAATGGCCGAGTCTCTTGTGCCATATCTCAGTGTTGCAAGCTTTCATTGAGAATGCAGGAAGTTCTTCTTTGATAGGATCAAAAGAAAAACTTTTTCCTTTCATTCTCACTTTGAGAATTTCCTCACTGTTGACATTCAGTATGTGACAAAAACTATCTTCAAAGATCACTTTAAAGCCTTTTTCAATCAATTGGTCTACGCTCAACAAATTTTGATTAATTTCTGGTACGTAGAGAACATCAGAAATTGTTTTTGTGCCTGCGGTGCTGGTTATAGTGATTGTCCCTCTTCATTTGACAAAGATGTAATCACCATTGCCAATTTTGACTTTAGTAATGTTAGTTGGCCTCAAATATCTGAAGAGTTTCTTGTCATTGGTCACGTGGTTAGTACAGCCACTATCAATTAACCAATTTTCTGTCGAACTACTACTTGCAAAGCAGGATGCTACAAAAAGCTGATCTTCATCCTCTTATTCTGCAACTTGGGCATCAACTTCCTACTGCTAAGCTTTTCCCTTGCAAATTATTGCTTCATGTCCCATTTGATTGTATTTTGAACATTTTGCATCAGGTCTCCTCCAACATTTGAATGGAGGGTGACCTTCCTTTTTACAGTGATGGCAAGGAGGATATTTACCCTTGAAGCTTCCTTTTTTGCTTCTGTTGTTATTCAAAATAGGAGCAAAAGAATTTCCCTCTTGGCCTTTCTTCTCTTTCCTTTTGTTTTTGTAAGCTCCGTGATGTTTTGCAAATAAGGTTCCTTCAGTGTTGACCTCTTACCTCATATGTTGTCTTTGCTCTTATGCCTGTAGGGAATTAAGTAATTCTGCCAAGGAAATTTTTGACAGATCCTTGGTATTTTCTAAGATGGTAATTATCGCTTCATACCTTTCAGGTACTGTGACAAGGATTTTTTTCTACAATCCTTGAATCACTGAATTCAGACCCGAGTAGCCTGATTTTATTTGCAATTCCAAGAATTCTATCTGAATACTCTTTAATTGTTTCAGATTCCTTCATCTTTTACAACTCGAAATCTCTTATCAAATTTAGAACCTGCATTCCTCTTATCCTTTCATCTCCTGCATATTCTTCCTTAAGGTAATCCCATATAGACTTGGCTGTCTTACAGGACATTATTCTTGTGAAGATTGTTGATGATACCGCGGCAAACAATCATGCTTTGGCCTTCGACTTCTTCGTCTTCATCTCCTTATGAGTTTTGATCTGTGTCATGGTGAGATTGTTTGGAAGTACAGGAACATCATAGTCTTCTTTCACTGCTTCCTAAAGATCCAAAGCTTCCAAATATGTCTCCATGCGTACTGCCCAAATCTGGTAGTTATCTCCATTGAACACCAGCAGAGCAATTGAGGAGAAAGTTGTTTCAGCTTCCATGATACGTCAAGCTCACACACAGATCCCTTAAGAAAAAAGCTCTGATACCAATTTGTAAGTTTTAAAGAAAGAGAGTATAACAAGGGTAGAAGTTTATGGATATGCAGAAAGAAGAAAGATAGAAGAAAGATAAAAGAGAAGGTAAGGGAATGCAAACTAGGAATTCAATTTTATTATGCAACAAGCTTACATTATATAGAAACAGAAAAAATAATTGAAACCGAGAATTAAGTCATGAACAACAATATGTGCCATAAACAACAACATGTTTCAACAAACTAACCACTTCCTAAAGACTAGGACAAACTAAAAACATAATGGAAGCATAAAACAATTTCTGATACTTAGACACGTTGCAATCCTAAAAACAATCAACTAACATTAGGTACTCCACACTTTATAACCAACCCTAGTGATACCTCGCCTTATAAGAAAGACAAGGGCAAGAAAGTGCTCATTGAAATGTCTAAAATGAGATCAATGGTTCAATGTTTAAGAAGTGAAGGTTTTTGGTCAAGTTGTAGCCAATTATACCAATACAACGCTAGTCATCTAAGAGTAAGAGGACATAAGAGAAAGACTTTGGTGATCAAGTGTATAAACTCGATCTTAAGGATTTTCATGATCTAAACAAGTATGAGTATGGTCTTAATTTACCAGGTCATGTCCAATCCATATGTTTTCTAGTTGAGTAACACATCATAGAGTTTGGTGTAGCTAGGGTCAGTGTAGTCAAATGTACCCTAACACAACCCAATAGAATCGAAGATCAAAAGGCTATTATTTTTCACACCTACAATAAGTGCGAGGATAAAAGATGTAAGATCATCATTGGTAGTAGGAATTGTACCAATGATGTTTCTTCTAATATTATAGCTTGCCTAGAACTCAAGTTTATTCCTCACCACATGTCATAAAATGTTTCATGGGTTGATAACACCTTCATAGTAATTAAAGAGAGATGTTTGTTTCTTATCAAATTCTTAGACCACAATGAAATCTTAAATCTTTTTTCCAATATGGTTCATTTCATTTCTTGTACCAAGAACAAAGATACCTATAGAGTTTCTAAACTCTTTTTTAATGAGATCATCAAGTTGTATGGCCTTTCCAAAACCAGTTTTATAAAGAGATGTTTAATTATAAGTTATTTTTTCCCTTTGAAATATGGTTGGTACCAAGTTGAAATTCTTCAGTGTTTATCACCCCTAAACAAATAGCCAAACTAAGATAATCAATCAAAACTTAGGCAACCCTTAGAGATGTATGGCGAGTGACCAAAATAAAAACTAGGATTTGGTTCTCCTTATGGTCTAGTTTTCATACAACATCAACAGGTTTATAGGCATGAATCCATTTAAAGTTGTCCATGGTTACAAACTTAGAAAGCTTATAAATCTTCATGTGTCTCTTTGAGCTATGGTATCCAAGTCAGCTAAGTCTTTTGCACATTAAGCTTTACATGTTGAGATCATAAAATGAATTAAAACAAATAATGGGCAATACAAACTTCAAGCTTACTTGCATAAATATTACAATGCATTTAATATTGGAGATTATGATATGATATGAATTAGACCTAATAGTATTCTCTTGGAACCAATAAAAAATTGCATAGTGTTGGACCATTCAAAATGTTACAGAGGGTGGAATCAAATGTTTATGTCAAACCTGCTACATAACTTTAATATTAGCTCTATTTTTAACATAAAAGATTTGGTTGTATATAAAAGATCATAACTAATCCTAGATGATCTTTTTAAGACCCTTGTCCCATTATCAATTTCATTGACATTAAAGGGATATATTAATGTTATTTTGGATAAAGAAGTTTTTACTAAGGATGGTGAAAATCAGTGATATAATTCATTGTTAAGGCGGCATGATTTAAACTGTAGTTTAATTATTAAAGATACATTACAACAAATTTATTCTAATTCATACTAGTATTATCCGAGTTGTTAGGAGCTACATTTGACAAGGTTAAGTTTTTTCAATCCCGAAAGAGATGGTGTAGACACTGGACTCAAGCCACAAATCACGTGTGCATAATTGGAGATGACATAGAATAGGCCAATTCATCACTCTTTGATTAGAAGATTAACTACATCCAAGTCTATTTTATTAGACTTTTATTTCATTTATCATTGAGTTTAGGCCTCGTTTGTTTCATGGAAAGCAGTTTCGTGAAAACCACTTTTTAATTTTTTCTATGTTTGTTTATCATTAGAAAAGTTGGTCAATTGTTTTCTCAATTTCATTCTTCTTCAACTTTTTCTTGTCTGTTTTTTTCTATGTTTTTTAATAAACTTGAAAAAAAAATTAAAACATTAATAAATTATTTTTTAATTTATTTTTCATAACATAGTCAAATATTGAAAAGTGTTTTCCAATTTATTTTTTATGATAGGGTTAAACATCGAAAAATAATCCACTTTTCATAAAAAAAAAATAATAAAAAAAAAAACTATTTTCCAACAAACAAACAACCTTAATTTTATCCTAATTTAGATTTCATCTTATTTTAATGGTCCTTAGCCCAATTGTTGTTGGTAGTGTTTTGGATACGATTTGCAATTTAGATATATTTCTTCTAGTGGACATACAACTTTTATGATTGATTAAAGAAATTGCAGACATACCTTCTCTTCTCTTTTCTCTACTTCTTCTCTTTTTCAATTCACTATTGTCCTGCATCAGAGTACGAATATCCCTTGGAAGTTGCATGATCGGAGTGTTGTCCTTGTACGACCGCGATGGCTTCCTGCATAAAAAGATGGTAAGACCAACTGAAAGGATCTCTACCATTTATCTGTGGAAACTAAGACTAAATAAGCTTGAAGCAACTCTGGTTAGGCATACAACAAAAGGAAGAGAAGGGCCGTGGTCATTTCAAATAGACAACTTTGGAGAAATGGTGTACAGCTGAAGCCACACATTGAGACAGGCATTGATGGTGAAGAAATGCTAGTAATACGTGAGTAACTAATTTGAGTTTCAGTTAAGCTTTGTGTGTCTGGGTGTCCATGAGCAAGGACAAATATTGTAGCAAACCACATCTTCTTAAAGCCTAAGCTTGTTTGAAACGTCCTCTATCATCTTAAGCCTGTACGTTTATCCATGCATCAATGAAGACTAATATTATAGACTTGAATTCTGAGGGGCATTTTTCCATTTAGAACTTCCAGGTCGGATTTTCTTGCACAGTAACAAATGCTGAGATGAGAAACAAACATCATGACGACATCCCTTAACAGTAATTTATTTTACTATCAGTTACTTGATCTGGCTTTAAAAGACAGCCAGTCATTTCCTAAATCTGTTAATTAGTTAAGCAAAAAAGCACAGAGGAATGGATAATAGGTTTACCTTGGTCATGTAAACTGGAGGGTGAATTCGTTGGGCTGTGAAAGATGGCACCCTAGCCTTGCATTCCAGGTACGAATATAACTGCAAAGAAAATTCTAGCCAGACCACTAATCGTTGCAGGATTCCAAGCAAATGGTCATCCATTCTAAAATTACTAATTGGGATCATTTCTTGGTGCAACGGTAAAAGCATTGACCTGCTGGGTTTCAGCACAATTTTATATCTCTATAAACAGATATAATCTGCAAAAAAAAGAATTCTAATGAAGAACAAAAGCAAAGATGGGGCAAGGAAAATTCTTACCATGAGCTGCTCTTATAGATTACATTCAACAGGAACCTGTTTATGTATCAAAAGCCAAATATAACAAAGAGATGACAAAAAATTTATTGTAATTGGACCTTTTCTTTGCGAGTCTTCTCAGGGACTACCCCTCAAAGAAGTTACTGCATCTAATAAAGTCAGTTTTATCATAACTTCAACTGTAACGATATCTGTAAGAATCAGAAACATAGGACAGGAAAAGATAAATGTGAGAGTCTGCAAGATATAAATCACTGAACAAAAAACTGATTTTATTAGAAATATAAAATGAATGTACAGGAGGCATTGTTCTCTGATTTGTAAAAGCTACAGCCAGAATACAGTGTTTTGCTAACATGTAAATGCTAGGACAAACTAACTTGTACCTTGAACAAAAGTTCTTTACAGTTGAAGTTACCAACTTAATACAGGAACAAAATCGAAAGCATCCCAAAGGTTCACTTGAAAATCTTGTGAAGTATACAAAAGAATCTATATAACCTAATTGTGGACCAGTGGCTGAATGACCATCCATATAACTGGTCATCTTTAGACAACAGTGATTGTGTTTTTGTTTGTCAATAGTATAATGAACAAGACTATACAGAGAAAGACTTCAAACCATCATATTTAGATCTGCAAGGTCATCCATTGGAATTTCAAGGCCCATGAAGTCAATGTCACCATGCTCTTGTAATCCATCATCATCAATGTTCAGCCATGAACCCAGATCCTGTCCTTGGTTGTCATCTATTCCTGGAAGCTGCAGGTTGGACAAATCAATAGCATCATCCAACGCATCCAAAACAAACCCATCATTTTCCTTTGCTTTGCTATTAGTATTGTTTTCACTTGACTTTGCCTCAGAAGGCACAGTTGTTTTTGGTTGCTCTGATATCTTGCCAGCAAGGCCATTCACAGAAACAGATAGTTGAGTTGTTTTCTGCTTGGGCTTCATTTTAGTTTTTCGTCCCCCCTTTGCATTAGAAAATGGTGGTCGACCAATTTTATTAGTTCCATTTCTAGATAAAATCTCTCTGATGTGCCCCTTTCCTTCCCTGTCTCTCTCACTCCTCTTCCCTTTTGTAATGCTCAATAGAGAACCTCCTATGACAGATGGAGCACTTGATGGACTACCAACAGTACAACCAACATCATCAAGCAACAACTCCCTCTTCTTCACCCTGTTTGACCACGTATCTTCCTTACCAGTAATTTGTTCGGATAAATGATTAAAAGGTGGAAGCAGATCGGAAGGATTTGAAATGTAGCTATTCTCATTCCCCAGAGGTAAAGTTTGAGGACTTGGCTGTGAACCCATGGAAGCTGCAGAAAAGACAACATCAACAATCCAAATTTGTGCCATGTAACTGGAAAACACGAATACAAAAGGTAAAACAACACATTACAGACCACGAGAACCCAGAAAAATGAGATTTAAAAGTTAAAACCCGCATCCAGACATGTATGAATTCCAAAAGCAAATTCTGAAGCAAAAACAATTACCTGAAACTCTAGCTTCCAAAGAGCGGGTTGAGGTATTGCCATTCAACTTTGCAGATTCATCATTGGTAGGAGAATCTACTGATTGTGCACCACTTAGGTGGGCAGTCGCAGACAGGAACATATCCCTAAATAAGGGCTCGCTGAAGCAGCTGTTTCCTGTAACTTCAAATTTATGACATTGTTCTAATGTCCGTTTAACAAATGCCAAGGCAGCTTGCTTGGCCATTTTGTTACTGGAACCCTTCCCACCACCAGCGTTAGGACCCCAACAAGTCTATCAATTAATGCTGTGTTAGCTAACCTGTTAAGGAAGTTTTAAAATAAAAACAACCTAGGAAGTTTTTAAATAATAACAACCTACCAACCACCACATGATAAAAAGAAAATGAAACAAGCACCAAAAATGAAAAGAACCAGTTAAATGGAACAGTGGGTTTGCTGTTACCTAAGGAACTACACAAAACCCATTAAGAAAAGCCTACAAAGTAACAAAGCAGATGGATTCCAGGATGAAAATTGCTTGCACACACAAGGACGCAACTCACCCTTCAGTGAAGCACATAAGAGAAGGAGGGTGCGGGGAGCTGAAGTAGCTAACTAGCAAGCCAGAAATGTATTTGTTTTCAACCAAGGATTTTATAATTAAAATCATGTCCTGGAAACTACATACTTCAGTTGTTTTCTTCTGGCCAAGTACCCTGATGACACCAGTAGTGACATTCATACCTTTAGACTTCAAAACAATGCTGAAATGCTGCGTTTCTCCTAATTCTATCCTCCTGCTTGGACGAAGAGAAAATATGGCAGAAGGCCATTCATTAAATGCTTTGAGCACACCCACATTGTCTCTCTATTAAACAACCTTCCACTGGATTTTCATCAAATCTTCCTGGAACAGGCATGCCAAATTGAGACAATTTGAACAGGAATTTCTCTAATTCTATCCTCCTACTTGGATCACGAGACAATTTAGCAGAAAGAATTCATTTGATGCTTCGTGAATTCCCATACTGTCTCTCTACTAAACAACCATTCACTGGATTTCATCATTTTTTTTTCTGGTACGGGCATGCTATATGAGTTGAGTCAGGTAACTAGACACTAACAGTATGATTACACTTATTTACACAGTGACAGTGTGAGGATGAACAAGTGTGAAACCACACCGATTACGATTATGATATAAAAAAAAAAAAAGTTGCTGAAGAAGTAGCATGCTTAGATTATGCTGGTTGCATATATGATTCTAGGAACTTTTTGACTATTCACAAGGATTTTGCCTTGGGCAAAACAAGGTTTCAAGACAACTACTTAATAAACCTTCTGTAACAATTTGTTTTCTTTTCTTAGGCAGCCTTTGCAGGTTTTTCAACTAACATGCAGTGTTCTCCCTCTTGCCCGGGTTGCCTTTTCAGATTCAGTCTAATGGATTATTGTTTCTTCACAAAAAAATATATATATATATTCTTAACCATCCAGTTTGGTGGGTGATGAAAATTGAAAAAGCATCCATGTCCATGAAATTCAATTCTTCCCCACATTACATGGATGCGGATGGTGATCAAAGGGATCAACCCATGTTTTTATGGGAAATAAAGACCTTCGGCTTAAAACAGAGAGCCCATGTCATGCACAAAGGGGAAAAAAGGTAAATTTTCAGCCAAGGACCAAGACCCCAGATCTATGGACATTGTTATTTATGAGTAGAAATCACTCATTGTACTCTTTACTAATAACTTTATAAGCTAATCAACTAAATCATTACACTTTGGGTGTGAAGGTTGCTACAGGTCCTACAAGTGGGACAATTAATTGCAACAAATTTCCAAAGAAGGTACCCAAAAATCATATATAAATAATGCAATATAAGACAAACAAGATCACCAGAAAATACTTGTATGCCTCTCGTTTCCTTTATCTATTGCTTCTACGAATCTATAATAACTCATTCTAACCCATGTAAGCCATAGCTTATTTGCAGTGCAGCCCTGCAAAACCTTCCATTCATAGTTTTAAAAGGTCAGTTCAGATATATTTGGCATCATTGCCCTTTCTTTGCTTGCATTGCCCTTTCTTTGCTTGCAGTCTCATTATACTGATATATTCATACCAAAAACTTGAAAGTACACGTGAAAGCATGAAGTATAGGAAAGAAAAATAAACAGTAAGAAAATTACCATGTGCTTCTCATAAGCCATTGCAACGAGTTTGTCATGAGCACGTTGTTCAAATTCCCTATACAATCATGCAGTATCATGAGTACATAGTGAGAGTTTAAGTGAAAAGACAAGCAAATGGATCTGTCTCAAGAATGAATTCTTTACTTTTCTTGGAGTTCTTTAATTTCTGAGGCATGTTTCAACAGTTTGTCTAACAAACCTTTCTTCTTCGAAACCTATCAAAATAAAAGACAAAACATGACCTTGTTAATAGAATGAACTCATCGCAGAATGGAAAGCTCAACAGTAAATATCAATGCAAACAAAAGTTCAACTTCCTACTTGAAATGAAGAGTAAACAAATTTAACAGTACAGAACATTGAACAACAGTCATCCAAAATCAGAAAGGAAGGAAACAGTGGAAATAAAAGAGAAACATAATCTTGCTTCATTTAATATTAGAGATGTACCCAAAGATAAATACAGCGAGTGAGTGAGAAAGAGAGAGAGAGAGAGGATAATTGATTGAAGTCATTTGCTATGAAGGGTTTTTACAGTATAATCAGAAGTACCTGCCCATGGTGATTCTCCTCTAATTTGCTGATATACCCACAGATTCCTTCATCATCCATCTGCATGTCAGGCTGAATTATGAGGATTATGTAATAAATGGTATATGTTAACAGATCTTATCGCTGTTGCAATAACATTACATAAGACATTCAAAGGCAGCCCCAGGAGCCATACTGCCAAAACCTGCCATGCTCCTGCCTCCCCACAACTGAGAGAAGGGGAACTTCAAAAGGGGGACAGAAGGAAGAAGATTGGGGAAAGGAAAGAAGCTCCAGAAAGCAACACTTCAGATTAATCCTGACTTAATAATCAAACATTTGAAGCCATTTGCTGCTAAAATTAGAACCAACACATTACCCAGCCTCATGGTCCAAACACAGATCAAATGCAGGAAAAATGATGAAACAGTGAAGGATAACCTAAATATGGAAGCAAACTTACCAATGGTTCTGGAAAAATTCCCAGACTATGAACCTCCAGACTAAGTTTTTCTTCTATCTTCATATTATCATATTGAAATTTGGAACAGACCATCTCAGGTACCAATGCATGATCTGAAAGTACACCATTTACAGTATGTCTGAAGTTTGAATCGATACTCATGTTAGGGATGCCTGATATATCAATATCTGTCTCAACATGGTCAGGCTTCCCAGTCACCTTGTAACCATTAAATGCAGCATGTCCAGAAAAATAAAAATTATCTCGGTGATTCACACAATTTGATCCCAATTCCTCATCCAGCTCGAAACCAACTCCATGCGCATCAAATTCCAGGTCTCCATTTCCATGGGTACAATCTTCCTCTGAAATTATGGCTGCCAAGAGTATCCGAGAAAGGGGAATTTCTCTCTCTTCATGCACTAACTGATCTGGAAGAAGTTCTGAAGTCCTAGTTTCAGCAGCATGCACAACTTCCCTCTCATGATCAAATAACCCATGCCCATTAGGGACACTACTGCAGTTGTTTGGATCAGAATGTACTTGTGTTGCTGATACTGCAGCATATACAATACTTCCCTGGAAAATGAATCATAGGATTAAGGAAATTAATATAAGTCACAGTTTTGACAAGATTTTATTTGACAAAAACGATGCCATCACAGGTAGAAAATAATATAGGAAATTTTTTCACCATAATATTTCTTAATCAGTAATAACAGCTTTTAGAATTAGAGATTTTGAAAGGTATGAGATGAGTGCTTGTGACATTGTATATAGAGCACCTCCATAGAGATATTACAGATAAGTGGAACCTTAAATTTAAGTTATTGGCTAGTAGGATCCCCGGCCAGCACTGCAACTATTTGTTAATTAAAACAATAAGGAAAGAAAAAATCAATTACATTGACAAGCTTTTGCATAAAGAAAAAAAAAATATAGCTTTGGATGTGCAACAACAATAACATGTCAGAAATGACATACATTCGGTGAATATAAAAGAAAAGGAATGCTTGTTTTTCATGAAAGAAATATACTACAATTCATGATGTAGAAAAGGATTTCAAATACATGTGTTTGTGTTGTGTGGAAAAATACATTAGATTCTAGCAAGTTTCACACTGATTGAAAGCATCAATACACTACCTACACAACATTGATTCCATACTCAAAATCAAGAAACCCAAAATCTGAGTTCATTGCCATATTTAATATATACCAGTCTTCCAAATCATTGGCTAGGAGATATAGGCAAATCTATTTACTGCTAATCTTAACCAAGATGGAGACCTTCACAAAAGAATACAGAAGTGTACCAAGGAGAGATTTACTCCTAGTCTCAATCAAGACAAAGGAGACCTTCATGAAAGAATATAGAAGTGTACCAAAGAGAGATTCAAGTGTCAAGACTCCATACATGGTCTACTGTAGGTGGGAGGTATTTGTGAATGGTTGATAGTTCAAATTCAAAGGTATATGCCATTTGTAATTGGGTTGAAACAGGAGCTTATATCAATATGCATAATTTTATTATGGGGGTTGTCATCTCCCTTAATGAAAAACTCTTCTTTTTCTACCTACATGCTGTTGGATACAAACTTATTGAATGAATGTTGCTGACAGCAAGAATATAATTCCACATAACAGGGCAACCTTAAAATGATAACAAAATAGAAAGAGAAGCAATAAAATAGTTTGAACTTTTTTGCAACATGACCAGAGTGTGTTGACTGTCATAAGAAGTTCAACATGTAGCCACGCGTAATACTGCTAAATTATTTAGCACACAAACAATGAAATTTTAATAAATATAGAAGTCTATTAAGAATGTCATTAATTAAGGGCTTGTAAATTCCCTACAACAATTTTGGGTATACAAGGAAGAGACTGTACTTAAAGGTCAGCCTCCCTCTCTCTCACACACACATCCTTAAATTCAATGCAGGTCAAACAGGACTCATCCTTAGCTGTGTGCTTAAGCTTTCACATTAATTAATCCATAATGACCATAGTTGCATATATAAAATGCTGCTAAAAGGAGGTAGAGCAATTGTAATACATCCTACATAAACCAAAACTAAAAACAAAGGGCTTTACCTGTTGTTTCAAGTGAGCAATGTCTACATCAGATATAAAACCAAAGAATGGCTCCATTTGCCTCCAAAATGAACTGGAAAACATTTGGTCTGCAGTGACAATCAAATCAATTAACAAACAACGACAGAATTCAAGCAATTAAACAGAATACAAATTTTCAGTTACAAGTACCAGGATTAATAACAGCACTTGCAGCAGCCAACAGCTCTTCATGCCCATCATCTGAACCAACTAAAAAATTAAGACCAAAAGTAAATAGACAGAAAAGAAAAGACGGAAAGAAAACATTTAGGGAATCAGAAATTCTCAGAGACTTCAAAGTAAACTACCAAGAAAATCTACTATTGCATTGACTGTTGTGTGCTTTTGGCGTGTATAAGCCTTACGATCAGAGAGTTTTCTTGTTGGGGGACGGCCTGTCTTGCTGCATAAAAATATTTCATGAAAATATGAGTTTCCAATCTGAGTGCAGCAATGCTAGACAAAATAAAGACATTTGAAGGATAACTAGAAAAATTGATGGAGAATGTTTGACCTTTCATTTTTATCTAAACCAAGTCTGGCACTTCTAAGCTGCTTTGCTGTTCCAACATTGCCAAGCTTCTCAACTGCTGTTGGCATAGGATACCTTGTTGAAGTAAAACCCCTCACAATCCTCCCTTGCCTGCGAATGCCATCTCCAAGATCTTCACCTGAAACTGGCTTGTTCTTTCTTGATGGAAGGCCCAAAGGTGATATCTTTTGTACATTCTGTCCAGCTTTCTCATCCATCTCATCAGACTTTCTGCTCTTATCTTTAGATTTAACCTCTGTAGCCCCTGATTCTTCACTTTCTGATAGCACGGCTGACAATAAGGTGTCACCTTTTAATTTCAAGCGCCTGGCAAATCCTGCCCCAATTTCATTACCTGAAACATCAGATACACTATCCAAAGTGGGACTCTCATCATTGTTAACAATGGGAACCAATTTTTTTCTTCTTGCAGTTCGAGAGATCTTCTGTGGCCTGTGACTGGCCCAGTGGGCAACAGGCGGAGATGAAGACTGAGCAGATACAGTGCGTTTGCGGTTGTTAGCTCCAACAGCAGGGGGCTTGTTTGGACAATGAGAGAGCTCCCAATCATTGGGAGCAGTTGCTCTATGGAAAACTGGGGAAAACTTCGATGTAATGGCTGAACCCGATCGGGGAGCCCGAATAGACAGATTCATTTTTGCACCGGAAATGGGACTAACAGAATTAAAATCATCCCTAACACTTTCCCTGAGCGTTGTAGAGGAACAAAGAAAAGTGAATCCATGCACATTCTGATCAAACATATTAACAGTGCAAAAGAAGGGCTTGATAAAGCAAAAGAAAGTGCCCTGTAAATATTCAAGGAAAAAACAATTCAAAGAACAAGAAATCTTCTATTTATCCGAAGAGAAAACCCCAGAATGATATTGAAAGAAACAAAGCTAAACAAAAGTCCATAATACTAATATGCAATAGAATATGAATAACAACAAATGTATGTGAATGAATGTGTTAAGGATGCAATGCATACTTATTAACAGCTCTGACATTCACCCTTTCCTTGTCTGAACCAAGAGGGTGTTCTCTCCTATCAATTTGAAGAGAACCATCATCCAGGTCAGTCCTAGGGGTTATTGATCGCACACTCAAGCCTGTCGATTGTGAGATACCATCTGTTTTTCCAACTCCAACAGCACTATTAGAAACTCCAGGCCTATAGTGAAATACAAGTTAATCTTGCTTCACAAACTGAAGATTACCGAATGTCAAGCAATTACCAAAATATATAACCAAACATATCTTCCTCTAAAGTTCAATTAAGCAGATTAAAGAAAACAAAAAGAAATCTAAGAATAATTTACCATAACTGCAGCTACTTTTAATTATTGTTTCAATGAAAGCCAGGACCATCACATGAAGCCAAAACCTTGGAAAAAATCCTTTCACTGTTCCCAAAACTAGTGATGGGTTTCAATCTAATCAAAGAGTTGCAGGAACTTCACAGATCTTTACAGCTACTCAAGCACAGCATATGCTAACCAGATTATCGCTATAGCAATACTTAAAGACAACAACTGAAACAAAAGGCGAATTGTATTATTGCGAAAACATCTTGACAAAATATGCAATTTTATCTCCTTCATAAATAGGCATTCAAGACAGTATCTGTGTGTGTTAGGCAGCAGGTGTAACCATATGTGCTTTGACTTCTATTGCTGTTAACTGAGTTGTTTTTCTTCCACTGTTTCCTTGAAACTAGCCCAAATAAGAAAAATACAGCACAGGAAAAAATAACATAAAGAAAAGATAATCACTGAATTCAAAAAAGATAGCTACATTTTTATCATATAGGTGTGCCATTTTTCTCCCCAGTGTTTTCGCTTTTTTATTAATACAACTTTGGTACGTACAGAAATTGATAGCTTTCTGAATTTCATCTCAAATTAACAAGCATTTGCTTATGATGAATTTCCAGCAAAAATATAAATGAAGTTGGCTCCCCCAAAAATTCTAGACTGTAGACTCACAACCATAAATGGAAAGAGGATGATAACGAAAAGGAAAGAAACAAGAGCAGCGTAAAATAAATATGGTATTAAAATATCATGTCACAAACAATAGCAAACTGCATGATTGTTGTTACCAATCCTCCTATTGGAGCAAAATAGCCATAAGGCTTGAAAACAATAATCATGCAATAACAGAGGGTAGAATCAGGAACTCTTAACACTCATGGCAAAATGATAACTTTGCAAAATGGAAAAAACATAGTGGTGTATATTCACAAGCACTATTGTAGTAATCACATGCAGGTATAGAATTATAGATCAATTTCAGAACGCATACCTGAACACATGGGAATCAATGTTCAATCTTGAACGAGCATCAGTAACAGGTATTTGCGGCGCTCCCTGTTTTGGTTCCCGATAGCCATCTGTGGGTTTAGTTGACAACACACTAGAAGAAACATCTGGCTTTATCCCAGAACGTTTCTTCTTCATTTTTTTCTTTTCCCAACCATCAACACCAATTGATAAAGTTTGATCACCTTGAACTGCACCATTATTTGCAAACCTTGGCACTTCCCTATCTTTGTCAACAGTAACAGATGACCTGACCAGAGAATTACCCTGCATATTCATCTTTATCAATCAGAGCTTGTAAGTACTCTTTCACTTAAAGAAACTAAGACACAAATGTCCATAACATTTGGAAAACCTGGCAGGCACCACTAACACTATGATTAGGCACTGGAAACCAAGGTGCCACAAAAAATAAGTCTTATAATTAATAGAGCTGTAAATAATAGCTGGTAACTGAACCGCCTGGTACCATCCCTTCCTCCTTCGAAGGGGATGAAGAAGGGGTTCAAATCCAGTGAGATTCTGAATGAAAAGGAATAAAAAAAAAGAAAAAAAAAAGGTAAATTAGCTAAAGACAGGAATCTTCCATGTAATATTAAGGGAGATATCAGTTTAGGGTCAAATATACCACTACTGGCTTACAAATGCAACCCAGAAAAGGAAATAATGCCTAAACAGTAGCCAAAATCACAAGTCATGTGGACTTTACAGATTAATTAAAAAAATCATAATTGGTAATAAAAGAAAATTATAAACCATCATATATGAGTAGTGCAAGAACAAGTAGCAGGAAAATATAAGTGACATACCCGCACATCCACCAAAGAAGTTCGTGTGCGCTTGTTTGGAACAGCATTTTTGGTCTGTTCTTCTGGCTTTTGCTGTTCAAGTTCAAAACCACTGGTGGCTGAATGATTTTGAATTCCCATTTTACACAGACCTGGAGCAAGGACTGACCGATCAATTGATACTGAAGCATTAGGTCGATCATTAGAATAACCTTCTGATCTAGACCTCTTCTTTGATGGTATGGATGGGAAAAACTTGTTGAATGCAGACAAGGCTTCATTAAAAATCTTCACACGTTCCCTATTATTTAATAAGACTCAATTAAACTAGTAAAAAGTATGGTGTAAGATGCAAAATATTCAAAGAACTACCTGCCCTTGACTGAGCTTTCACGCAGACCAGTCTTGACTCGCTTGATTTGCTCAGGTGAGGGAGACGATACCACCTTGCCTTTTAAAGAACCAGTAGAGTCATCTGCTGAAATTCCAAGAGCAGCATTCACATGTCGTTTAAAGTCCCCTTGACGACTAGATTTGTGATCTGAGGCCACCACCTTTGGATCAAAACGCAAGCAATGTAAGAAGTTCACCACATCTCCCTGTACTACAACAGCACTGCTTCGGGTCATGTTCGGGAGAGAAGATAGGATTGGATTCCCCATGCTCTCACGAAAGCTACTCAATCTGTCCATCTGAGCAGCTAAGTGGGATCCACGCTGACCACTGGTGTATATTTGCCTATCTGGGCTATCAGAAGACAGATCAAACTTACTAGACGTTGCCATTGCATCAGATTCCTCACAAACTCTGTGTTATAAACCCAATAAATACAATAATGCATGACAAAGTAGGAGTATTGTAGCACATAAAGGCAAATTGGAGAGTTCAAACGATAGTAAAGGATGATGCACCTGCAAAGGACACAAATCAAAGGATAAGAACTGAAATTCAAGTTCATCTATAAAATGACTCTCAATGACAACTTGTACTAAAATTCCCAACATGACCAGAAATAGTTTAAA
>Ga0325404_1001823_pt1 | contig 22663 bp, 18 predicted proteins | sample PopdelMetagenome_18_FD_205664 | JGI IMG/M metagenome (GOLD analysis project Ga0325404, IMG submission 205664) | Populus deltoides microbial communities from Bellville, Georgia, United States - Xylem-Control-R1 | ecosystem: Host-associated > Plants > Phyllosphere > Stem > Wood/Secondary xylem...
TGGTGTTAATTATACGACGGAGGGCCTTGTTATTAAGGACCATAAACACCGATAAAACTTGCATTTCTTGAACTGACATATAGCGACAAACCGGACTCTTGAACTTCGCTTATAAGAGTACTGCCATATTGTCCCTCAAGAGACGCCATTTCCGTAATTCTGCCTGATCCGTCAACCCTAATTCTTATGGACACTAATGTTTGTGAATCTTGCTTAACACTTGCAGCTGCTATCCAAAAACCACCCGACGGGGTCCTCTTGATGTTTTGTGGCCTCACAACATTAATGTTGCTTAAGAAAATTTCTGCAGTATTGGCTTTGGGTCCTGTCAGCCAGTATCTTCGAATCCTATTACCAATAGCCTCTGAGACAAGGAGAAATGAACCGTCACGACTGACTGCAAGCCCCACTGCCCTTGAAAGATTTCTCAATAACACGGTGACTTGACTCGTTCTCGGGTCATATTTCAATAACCTTGCTGTTGAGTCGTTAACCTGAGCAGCTTTCGACGAATTCCTGCAGGATAATATCAAGATGCGAATTAAAACTTCATTTCTGTTTTGGTCATGATTTCTAATTCATTTTAAGGATTAACAAAAAGAACGCACGCAGAAAAAACAAAAGGAATTAACACTGCCACACTATAGTTTAGATTAACAGATCATTGACCTCAGATCATAGACCGCACTGGCATCTGTAAAATAGACATTTCCTGTTACTGGGTCGATATCTATGGCGTTAAGAAAGACGAGGGGTTGCCCTTCAGCACTAGTGGCAATTTGTCTAGCAAGCCTTCCATTTGAATCAGCAACTAGGAGTCCATAATATGCATCAGCTATGTAGAGCAATTTTGTGAAACTATTGTATGCCAAACCGAAAGGCCTTCCGCAGATAGGTCCTTTATTGGGATCGGTCGTGCCATCACAAAACGCTACAGACCTGCAGAATTAAATAACACTTAATAAGCATTTGTTCCAAGATTTTTTTTAAAAATGAAATAAATATTAGTGCTATAATATTCAAGAAAGATTGATCAATAAAATTTCAGACTGGTGACCAATTAATTAGGTGTATTTGACGTGGGAGTGTACCGGTTTGGAGAGGTAAAGGCAAAAACTGTCCACCCAGTAAGTGGTTGATATTTAAAAATATGACCGTCACTAACACCAGTATAGAATGCTCCGCCAGGAGATTCAAAGGCAATGGACTCAGGACCGAAGGCAGGTGGGGGCAAGAAAATTTGTCTGAAGGTTTCTGAGAGAACAGTAGCAGGAAAAGAGAAGACAAAAATGGATAGTACCGATACTACAGCTACTGCAGAGCTAGGGGGAATAGCCATTGTTTGGAATGAAGAGTGATGATGCTTGTGCTCTAGTATTTATAGGCATTATAGGCTTACAGCTCGTATAGAAAGAGATTTGAGAATCAAAGACCATATCCTTTCCGGAGTATGGCACTAACCATTAACATGGGCTGCAATATGGAGGTGCAAAAACTTTCATGAATACTTTACCCGAAAAAGTGGCAGAAGCTCGGTGACCGGTTAGAAAATCTTTGCTGATCCAAAATAGTTATCCACATACAGGAATCAAGTCAACGAAAGTTAGCTGTTTCGTTATCTGTGTTAAGAAATATATTTATTTTATTTTATTTTCTTTATTAAAAGTAAAATAGTATAATTTTTTGTATTTGTAATTAGGTTAAAATAAAAAATTCTGAATCAAGATAAACCCTAATTTTCTTTTCTTTTATGTTTATATTTTTTTTTAATTTAGATATTGCTTTAACAAACTATTTTTGTCAAAATCAGTGCCATGCTTTTGAGAAAATCCTTGCATTAGACGAGCTTTGTGATGCTCAATGGATCCGTCGTCGGCATGAAGCTTGGTCTTAAAAATTCATCTACAACCCATAACATTATGATTAGCTGGACGAGGAACTAGTTGCCATGTGTTCTTATGCTTGAGAGTGATAATTTCATCATCCACTGCTGAAAGCCATGTTGTATGCTTGACAGCCGATTTAAAGCCACGAGGCTCTTTAACCGCAAGATGAACCTGACACCACAGCGGGGCAGTGAAAGCACATAATGAATTAATAATGTGGGGTTTATTAATAACATACCATCTCGAGCACAGGTAATCATGGGTTGAGTAGAGGTAAGCGGTTGGGCAGTGACAGAAGAAGCAGGTGAAGGAATTTCCAAGGGTAGTTCAGACGAAGAAGGCTGAAAGAGTGTGATTTAAAGGAATGGATTCAGCACAAGGAACACAAGAAGTGGAGGCTGAACTAAGAGATGGGGTCACACTTATAGGAAAAGAACTGTCAGTAGGAACAAAACTGTCACATGAGTCAGTAATCAGTGTCATTCAAAGAAGAAATAGAGGAGTTATCATAAGGGAAATAATTCTAAAAAAACTGAACATGGCGAGACACATAAACTCGGTTGGTTTTCTTATCCAAACAACAAAAACCCTTATGACTATATCCAATAAAAACACAAGGAAGAGATCAAGGTGATAATTTATGGGGCATATAATCATGTAAAAAAGGAAATAAAAAACAACCAAGTGTAGGAAGTAAAGAATAAGATGGAATTTTACCATATAGAATCTCATGATCAGGAGTCTTGCCATCAAGAACTAGTGAGGGGAGACGATTGATGAGATAGCATGTCGTGGAGAAGGACTCAACCTGGAGAAATACTTGACATGAAACTTGTGTGGCCACAGTCAATAATATAGAGCCCTTTCTCACAGTGCCTGATTCCCACCACCATTCTTGTTGCCAGATCGATCCTGTATGATAAAACCAGAACATTATGCAATTATTCTCACGAGTTAACTTACTGGTGGAAAAGAGCTTTTTAGTGATCGATGCAAGGAACAAGAAGAGCATCATATATTTTTAAAGATTTAGATGCAATAAGAGAGGAGGTAGAACCAGTGCGAGGAATAGATAAAGGTTGACCGTTACCCATAAAGACCCTTTGATTACCATTGTAAGGGGAAAATTCATCAAGAACAGCAGTATCATTAGTCATGTGAGAAGTTGCACCCGTGTCCGTGCACCACCTAGTATCAGAAGAATCTTTAAGTGAAGTGGAAGCAAATGCTTGGATCAAACCTCCAGCCTTAGCTTTCTTCAATAGTTTACCGAGTTTAATTATGGCATTTCTTGGTAGTGTGTTGTTCTTTGTTACACCATTGACAAGTGATGCCAGAGGTTTTATAAGATTGTCTTGATGCTGGCAAGGGAGGAGTTGGTTTGGAACGACCAGAGAAGGAACCACGTTGGACAACCATAGCCGAATGAGAAGAGGAATCCCCAGGGATTGACCAAGAAATTAAAAAGCTCATGGTTGAGAGCTTTCGAGACCAAATTAATTAGTAAAGGAGGGCAGTGGCAAACGTGACAACAAAAAAGTGGAGAAAATTTTAAGTTGATCGCAGAATGATCGAAAAGAACGTGCATATTCAGCAACACCACGAGAGCCACGTCGTTGCTTCAGCTGGAGTTCATCTTTCAGTTGGAGTTCTCTGGTCTTTGAACTGCGAGAAAATGATGTTTCAAGAGACAGCCAAGCATCACGAGCAGTAGTGCAATTAACAACTTCAGCCATGCATTCCTCAGTGAGAGAGGTATAAAGAAGGCTGTCTTGTAGGCAGGAGCAGCCTAGCAGGACATAATCAGAGGAATTGGATTTGTTATATTATATATTTCAATATAAATTGATTTGGATATATTAAAGTTATATTTTGTAAAACAACATGATATTTTTATTTTGCTTTTCAATCAAAATAAATATTTTACTTTCAACCCAGAACTTTTTGAAAGTACTCTCGACAATCATATATCAAACACTATATATTTTATTAGTAATTTCAACTCATATATATACTATAACACAATGCAATAATTTAAGTACACAAATATCATAATAAATATTAAATAGAATGTGTAAAACTCTTAATTATTTCATTCACGATAATATTCACCATATTTACATCCCTAACTATATTATATATATATATATATATATATATATATATATATATATAAAACATATCATAATTTAATAAAAAATAAAAATATTATTACAGATTTTTTAAAATAATTCATTACATGAGTTCAACTATTTTTACTGATGTTTAATTTTTATATTTTGTTTACTTTAGTTTTGTTCAACAAAATTATACATAATGTATTATCAAAGAAAATCAAATGACCTATTCTAACCGGAAAGTTTTATGGTGCTTAGAAAATAATTAATAATATCTTATTAGTTATTCATTGGGTTCATTTTAAAAAAATATAAACACAAAAAAAATAAAAATAAAAACTCATAACTCACCAATAAATATAATTAAGAATATATTCACCTGGAATTTTCTACTTTGTTTTTTCTCTTTAAAATAAACTCAGTGAATAACTAATAGGATATCATTAATTACTCTTTAAATACTATAAATTAAAATATTTATTCTAACTAACTAATCAATATTTTTTTTCTATTTTTTCAAATCAATTTATTGTGTTTTTATGTTAGTGCTTATGTGGTACTTATTATGTATCTATTTCTAAAAATAATAAAATACATTTATATGTCCTACCTTGATTCCTAATGAAAAGTTTGTACCTTTAATTAATGTTTTGTTATTACATTAAAATAAAAAAAATGGAGACAATAGAAATAAAGAGAATACATTTTCTTAAATTTTATATTTTAAAAATATAAGAATTTATATCAAAATTATTCAAAAGACAAATTTATTATATGTTTTTATCTTTTTTTCTTCAACCAAATACATTTATATGTCTCATGTATTTTTTTTATCCTATATTAAACACTAATCAAACTTATATATGCATTTTATGTGCAAAAACTCCATACCTTGCATATGACACACATTTGCTTATATTACATTAACAAAATATTAAATAGTTTATCTGTGAAATTAAAATACTATGTTTTATTAAATTATAAGTCCAACTTGAAACTAATTGTATCCCCGCCTTGTTATTAGTAAAAATTGATTGAGGGGAAATTATTGTTTTTTTATTTGTAAAGTAGTGTTTATTGGAATAAATGTTTTTTGTAATTTTATTTTTTAATATTAGATTTATTAAGAATTGAGTTTCATAATATATTTTGGTTTATTTTCTATAGAGTTATTTTAGTCTCATGACACAAGTCCCGACTTTTATGGATTAACCTGGTTGACTCAAGTTATTTTTTTATCCTTTTTTATAATTGATTATTTTTCAATTTCATCCTTTAATATTGGACTGATTGAGAATTAAGTTTCATAGTTTATTTTGGTTTGTTTTTTATAAGGTTATCTCAATTTTATAGACCGAGTTACAAGTTTGAAGGGTTAACTTGAGTTAACTCAAGTTTTTTTCTTATTCTCTTTTTTAATTGATTGAGAATTAGGTTTCATAATTTTTTTTATTAGGAATTGTGCTTCATAATTTATTTTAATTTTATTTCTATTGGGTTACCTTGGTCTCATGATCCAGGTTTGACAAGTTAACCGGGTTGAATCTGGTTTTTCTTTTCAATTTTATTCTTCAATATTGAGTTGATTGAGAATCAAGTTTCAAAATATTTTTTATTTGCTTGTTATTAGGTTATCACAATCTCATGATCTGAGTTGTGGATTTTACATATTAAACTAGGTTGACCCAATTCGATCCAATATATTATCATTTCTACATTATTTAAAAAATTATTGTCTTGAATTTATTTTTTTAGTCAAACTATGATTTTTTGAATTGTCCAGAGTGTCTTTGAACTTTCCAAGTTGATTGGGTTACATCAGATTATTCTTTACACGATTAGATTTTTTTTCTTGAAAACACGTGAGTAATACATGAATATTTTTTTGAACGTTTAAAAAAAATAATCCAACAAGAAGCATAATGTAGGTAAATAATCTAATTGAATTACTAAATGATAAAATAAGTCATTACTGTATAATAAATAAAATTAATTATTAATTTATTACTTGAAGGCATTTAAACTATTAAATAAGCAAGCAATTACAAACTACTAAATAAATTCACTTATTGTATTGTAAAATAATTATTTTGAATAATTAAGTACACATTCAATATTGAAATAAAACCTTTTAAAAAATCAATTTGAAAACTTCATGGCCATATGCCAAAATAATAATTAGTGAAATTAATACAATATGACCTAACAGTTAAGTTACTAACCATCAATTTACATCTAACTAGATTGTTGGTTGCGATTCGTTGTGGGCGGACCTGATTTTTTTAAAGCATAAAAAAACAATGACTAAGCACTATAAATGTATTTTAAAAATGAAAAAAAAAAAACAACAATTCCAAACCATAGAAAGAAAACAGAAGAAAAATATCAATCGTCAATCCTCATAAATCCAAATGATGAAAGATAAAATCGGGAAAAAAAATCAATGAATAAAAAAAGTAAAAAAAATACTAGCAAACTCGAGTGATGAAATTAAAAAAAAATCAAGATTATGGATTCAATGATGAAATTAAAAATAAATTAAAATTTGATAAAGGTGCCAAGAATAAAAATTTAAAACCAAAATTTTGAGGGTCAAAACCTAAAATACCATCAAATATTGAATTGAATAGCCAAATTAAAATTTTCTAATTTCACAAATTCAGAAAAGAATCCAAAACAAAAATAAAATTCAAGTGAGTGAGGACCAAATTAAAAAAAATCAAAAAATTAAAATACACCATTTTGATGCTCAAAATGCTCAACCTAACAGATTAACTCATGACCCAGGAGACCCAGGGCTTAGGCTGGCCTAGGTCTCAAAAGTAATTGGAATAAGGCATGAAAAACATTTAATGTTTATATTTAATTCAAAAGCAATAATCCCCGTAAAAAAAACTAAAACAAAGCCTGAAAAAAGGCTCTAGGTAACTTGTGTTTTTTTTCAAAACGAATGAAAAAACTCATAAGAATTGGAAAAAAAAAGGTAAGAAAAAGTTCTGAGGATGAAACTGAAAAAATAAGCCAAAAAAAGGAAGAAAACCAAGCAAATATGGGTAAATTTTCTAAATCTTAATCTCTTACAGTCGTTAATTGTTAAATTTCAAACTTGGATTTAACTAACAATCTCAATATAAAACAAATTCAATAATGAAGGATAGAGATAAATTAATTTAATAAAAAAACATTTGTTAAAAGAGTAAAATCTAATAAAGAGCACAAAAGAAACAAAGGCAATATTAAACTAATTTAATGTTGAAAAATGAAATAAATTAATTTAATTTAATTTTTAAAAAATCATTTTAAAAGAGATAGATCCAGGAAAACAAAAAAAAAATTCAAGACAACCCGTGTTTTTACTAAAAAAACCCTTGGGGTCTTTCTAATGTTACAAAAAAAGAAAAACATGTGGTAAAGACAAAAACATCCTCTCTTGCCAAGCTTAGATTTTTTAAAGTTAAAAATCAGACATTTCATTTTAATGTAGAAAAAAAACACAGACAAAAATAAAAAAACCTCTCTGTAAGGCTTTATTTTTTTAGCTTTTAAGGATATTATCATCTTTTAATTGTGTAAATAAAATTGAAAATATAGAAAAGCTCTTGAACAAAAGATTTATTTTCTTAACTTTTAAAGATGATAAAGTAATTTTAATATATATAAAAAATATAAATTTATTAATTATCATGATCAATTGAAAATTGATATTTTAATCTTCTAAAAAAGATAATTATATTGCCGCAACCAAGACAATTATTTAGTGTATTGAAAAATAAAATGATCAACGTACTACTTGAATTCATAATGTTTCTCCTCATGTGCTAAAAAAAACTAAATTCTTTTAGTTTTTTTTTAATTTGAATTGAGTTCTTTTATTAAAGTTAATGACAATTGATTTAGTCAATTAAATGGTTGGCTTTAATTTATCCTTTGCAATAATCATTTTTAAAAAAATCCAGTTTCTAAAAAAAATATTAAATTAAAATTATTATAATTTTAAAAAATATTTTAAAATAATATTATTTTAATTTACTTTCCCAATATGCGAGAAGGGGCTGTGATACACCCATGGTCTTATAACTATGTAATTCATATAACTTTAGCAAGAGCATACTGCTAACGTGGCATGTATTCATTGGCTATCCAACAAGAGTTGACGTGGCAACTGCCAAGCAAAACTATACATAGCGAGAAACACCTTCTTATCTCCCTCTCCCTCTCTCTGTGAATCAAAAATCGAAATAGAAAATAAAATAAAATAAAATAAAAATGCAGAGACACAAACTCACACTGTCTCTTCTAGTTTTCTCTCTCCTCCCACTCTCTCTCCTCGCCCGCCAGTACTTTCTCATCCTCTCTCAAGAAGACCTCAAAGAAATCCCTTCCTCCCCAACCACTACCTCCTCCGATGTGGACCCCAATGAGTCTCCACCCGAGTGGGACGAGTTCGGCGAGTCTGACTCCAAACCCGAACACGAACTCGACCCTGGCTCCTGGCGCCCGATCTTCGAACCCGACGCCACCACATCCTCCACCTCTGCATCGAAACTCGATCCGGAGATGGAGCAGTACTACTCCGCCGTGGAGAAGATGTTTTCGGCTGTGAGTGACAGTGAGGTTAGGGTTGTGGAGGAAGCAGTGGCGGAAATCGAGGAATTGGCGACGGTGAAGGGGAATTCCCATGCCCAATCGGTTTTAGGGTTTTTGTATGGATTAGGGCAAATTAAAGAGAGGGATAAAGCTAAGGCTTTTTTGTATCATCACTTTGCAGCCGATGGAGGCAGTTTGCAGTCTAAATCAGCTCTTGCCTACACGTATTACCGGCAGCAGGTGAGCTAATTTAACTTGCTTGATTTGATAATAGATTATTTACTGTTTATTATTTTTTATAATGGTTTGTATTGTTGTTTGGTTTTCAGATGTATGAAAATGCGGTTAAATTATATGCGGAATTAGCAGAAGTAGCAGTAAATAGTTTTTTGATTTCGAAGGATTCCCCGGTGATTGAACCGGTTAGGATACATAATGGGGCCGAGGAGAATAAAGATGCTTTGAGGAAATCACGAGGGGAGGATGACGATGTGTTCCAGATTTTGGAATATCAAGCTCAAAAGGGGAATGCGGGAGCAATGTTTAAAATTGGGTATTTTCACTACTTTGGATTGAGAGGATTGAGGCGTGATCATGCCAAAGCTTTGGCATGGTTTTCAAAGGCTGTAGAGAAAGGGGAACCCAGGTCAATGGAACTTCTTGGTGAAATATATGCCCGGGGAGCTGGAGTTGAGAGGAACTATACTAAAGCGCTTGAATGGCTTACACTTGCTGCAAAACAGCAGCTTTATTCGGCTTATAATGGCATGGGGTATTTGTATGTCAAGGGTTATGGAGTGCAAAAGAAGAACTACAGTAAAGTAAGTTAATTCTGTTTCCCTTTTCATCATATTGCTGAATGTAGCTTTCTTTGTTAATATTTTGTGAATAGAAGACTGGATTGCATGCTTGCCTGATTTGGTCTACTCGTGTCATGCATGGTTTCCTCTTTGATATGGCCATTCCCTTACTCAATTGAATTTGGTTGATAGGCCAAGCTTGCAGTTTCGGATTCAGCTAATTATGTTGCGAATTTATTCTTCCCCTCTTACATTGAAATTTTTTTATTTAAATCCTCAATCTGTTTTATATTGCTTGGCTTGGATTACTTTGATATCTAAATAATTGTGTTAAGATTTAGTTGACTAGATATATTTTGGCACCAATTACATCAAGAATTTGTTGAGGTTAGGGGCCTGATTTGGTTTTCTTTAGCTGTTTTATATTCATGCATGGGAGCTTTTGTACCTTAAGTGGCCATTTTTCCGTGAAATGATTAAAGTCTTGACCGTGCAACCACAAGGGTGCAAGTTTGAGTTTTGAGAGGAGTCATTGTAAGAAAAAATGCTGAAGGGTTTGTCCCCAAATTCTGTTTTGGGGTGATGATTGAGTAGCCTCTGAACATTCTGTATCAATGCAGTGTATGTGTACTTTATGCTCATCTCAAATCGCTAATGTATCTTCTTTGTATTTGCCTGCATGTGGTCAATGTTCTTTTATTGGATAGTTTCAGAATATGCATCAAACCTATTCTTTTTTTCTTTTCTTTTTTGTTACAGGCAAAAGAATACTTTGAGAGGGCTGCTGACCATGAAGATGCTGGTGGGCACTATAACCTTGGAGTAATGCATCTTAAAGGGATTGGAGTAAAGAGAGATGTAAGGTTGGCATGCCAGTATTTTATAGTAGCTGCTAACGCAGGTCAACCAAAGGCATTTTACCAGCTGGCAAAGATGTTTCATATGGGGGTGGGGCTTAAAAAGAATCTTCCTATGGTAAATTCAATTTCTTTACCTTTCAATCTTCCTACCCAAGCTCCTTATTACAATGTGTATGAACTTTTTGTGTGCTTTCTCTTTTTCCTTTTGCCTCCATAACTCCATATCTTATTAATATATTTTTTGTTGGTGTCAGACTTCCACTGTCAATTAGTGAAGGATCAACCAGATTGCTTTAGTGTCTGTTCAGTTATTTTCTCACTGCTTTCTGAATCCTTGCTTCTGATGGACATTGTCCTTGTCGATAATTGCTAGGTTCATTAAAGCACTTATATTAGGAAAATTTAGTGACATAATACCAAGTTCAAAACAATATCTCCATGCAAGCTATTGCGAGTCTAGTTGCTAATTTGTTAATAGGTCAGGTTATTGATCATATTCCTTGCAGATCCCCCATAAATCTGTATTGGAGCCACATTCTGAAGACATTGAATACCTAATAAGTTCAATTGAAGTATATAATGTATATTGCCAAGGTAGTTTTTTTGGGACCTATGGGATCTAGTATTTTGGAGAACTGTCAAAAGTGGATGAGTTTGTTTTAAGCTTTAATCTCTAAATCATCTCACTTGTGTAACTTGGGAAGCTCCCCAATACAATTTGAACAGTAGGTCATTGGTTTCTATTCATTGAATTCTTTTATGTTTCTCAGCTCCTCTTAATTTGAGGTCAATTTGCATGTTATCCCACCACCTTCCTACTGATGAAGTGAGATTGTGGGATCAGATATTTTTTTATCTTTGTGAAATGTATGTATGCCTTTTGACCCTGCACTTCTATCTATTGGTGTGTGTCTATTATGTATGTTGCAAACAGTTTTGAAATGTGCCAACACTTGTATCCATTCATTTTACAAGAAAGTTTTACTTTTTTCCAGGCTACTGCGTTATACAAACTAGTAGCAGAACGGGGCCCGTGGAACTCCTTGTCTAGATGGGCATTGGAGTCATACCTAAAAGGTGATGTGGGCAAAGCATTCCTGTTGTATTCAAGGATGGCTGAGCTGGGCTATGAAATTGCACAAAGTAATGCTGCATGGATTCTTGACAAATATGCAGAGGGTAGCATGTGTGTTGGGGAATCTGGGTTTTGTACAGACTCAGAAAGACACCAGCGTGCCCATTTTTTGTGGTGGCAAGCTTCAGAACAGGGCAATGAACATGCTGCTTTGCTTATTGGCGATGCATATTACTATGGTAGGGTACGTGTCCTGTCTTTCACAATTTCGAAGTTTTTTTGTTGCTTTTTTGGTTCATTTTCTGAATAGTTTTTTCATCCTAAAACTTTCCTTAATTCTTTCCTCCTTTTCTTAGGGTACTGAGAGGGATTATGAACGAGCGGCAGAGGCTTACATGCATGCCAAATCGCAATCTAATGCGCAAGCTATGTTCAATCTTGGTTACATGCATGAACATGGTCAAGGACTTCCACTCGACCTTCATCTTGCTAAGCGTTACTATGACCAAGCTCTTGAGATCAATCCTGCAGCAAAGTTACCTGTCACACTAGCCCTCGCAAGCTTGTGGATAAGAAAGAACTATGCAGACAGTTTCATGGTCAGTTTATTTATCTGCTTTTCATGCTTGTCTTCTTTAAGCATAGAAGTGAAAATTAGATGATGGTGCAAATTAGACATCTGCTTCTATCAATTGATCAGAATTCCTATGTATACATTAGCTGGTCATGTTCCTCCACTATTGCCCTATTAAATGTTTCAGCCAGTGATTGTTTTGATGCTCTGATTATTATAACCACTGGAAAATCTAGTCCTAACTTGCTAAAGCTTGTTGGGACATCCATCTTTCACAAAAGTTAAGAAATGAATAATGAGGACCTGATATGCATTTTTATTCAATCATTAAAATCATGTAGTTTACTGCTTGAAATAGCATGTTTTTGTTGCTGATCAGAAACTCCCCACCCCTTGAATGTTGATGCAAGAATCATATCATCACAAGGATGGATGTTCTTTTTTTTCTTCCTCTTAGTTTCTCAGATTCCTATGAAATTTGGTGAACTTTTGCCTATTTTTGGTGATCCTTCTTGCCAGAAACTGCCTTTATCTCATGTGAAGCTCACCCAACCAATGCAATCAGTTTGTTCTCTTCATATGTTTTGCTGAACAATTGAGGGAGAAAAGGGTTTTTCTTTTTGAAGAACAGGACAAATCTTTAGTATGCTACCCAAAAAAGAAGTACAATATGGAGAATATTGAAACTTGGTGCAAGATTGTTCCTCTGTTTCTTTTCTACCAAGGCCCCCCCCCCCCCCCCCCCCCCCCCCCCAACAAGCCAGCATGAGTGGAGGGGGCATGGGGCTTGGTTGAGTTTTGGAATTCTGTTATAATACTTTGACTAACTGGTCCAAGGATTCTTTGTCTCTATATTAGGTACATGTAATTGATTCATTGCCTGGAGTCTATCCAAAAATCAAAGCATGGGTGGAGAATATTATCCTGGAAGAAGGAAATGCAGCAATACTTACTCTTTTTGTCTGTCTGCTTACGGTTCTCTATTTTCGTGAACGGCAACGAAGGAATGCTGCTGTTGAGGTTGGCATGCAAGGCCAACATATCCATCATGCACCTGCTGCACTCAATTAGTCGGCAGCTCGCCATGATCTTCAGAAACGCAAGGTTTTGTTAGTGCTCATCTGTGGAAAGCTAAAGTTCATATTGCAGTTGTGTTGTCATCTGGGGGAGAGGCCAAAATTCACATTGCAATGTTATGTACAGGGGTTTAGATCTCTATCAAAACAGATGCCTTGTTTCAGGCAAACATTGTACCATACAGAGACACGGAAGAGGCAGAAATAAGACATGCTCTGTCTCGCATGTGGAAAGACATGCTTTGTTTCAGGCAACATTGTATTCAACACAGGATTATCTGACGCCATATTTAATAGGCAGACAGGCATGTTTGTTGTGCTACGTGCAACATTCGTTTACACAACAGATACATTGTTTCATACAAGAATTCTGCTTGTGATGAGCAAGGGTTTCGGGGTAATGTTGTGCAACGAATAGCCAAAACTGATCTTAGTGTCCTTTTTTTCTCCTGGCTGCAAAATGAATATCAAGCTGACTAGTTTCCCCATTTCTCTGGACAAGCTGTGGTCATTCTCTTTGTTATTTCATCAGCAAGCTTTCTCTACAGTGTGCGCATGATTCTCCTTCTATTGATTTTGAACCTCCCTTACAAAACTATGAATATAATAACACCACTCTACTACAAGGAAATTTTATACCATACATAAAACTTCACTGGCTCGGAGTAGCTCCAACCCAACACTACAAGCCCTAAGCAGAGTATGTGATGATCCCGTTACCAAACTATTTACAAATACAGATAGCTCAATACAGTGTTAAAATCCTAAATACACATAAATAAAAAAATGCCAGCGTATCAACCAGTAGCTGACTCTCTGTTCAACTCCTTAATCTGCAAGCTTGGTGCCGAAAATTCTATATTGCCTACTTCCCCAAATGTCATTTTTGTCTAGGTAATAGGATTTCAAGCAACACTGCACCCATGGTGGATTTCTGGACGCAGGATTGGTTCCCTTGCCATCATTATTTGCAGACACTCCAAGCAATTTGTCTCGCTTCCTTGTCATCACATCAATCGACGGGTTACCATCAAAAAATTTCTCCTACCAAGGATGAAGATGGCAAAATATAAAGCTTGGTCACATGAGGAGCAAAAACCACTGTAGAGTATAGAACATTAAACCAGTTTTGACCAGCACATTAAAGAATTTTAAATCATTCATTAGAAAATAGTCATATGTCTGCTCCGTGGGATGAAATGAGGAACAGGTGATACAGGAGCATATATCGTTGAGGCTCTTGAAGGAATCTTTTTTTACCCATTTTTTAACAAACATATTACTTTCACATATTTCAATCAAGAAATATTTGCATTTAGCAATAAACTGTAGTTTCTACCAAAACAAATTAAGGTAAACCTATAGCCTTTACAAGGAAAGAAACTCAGTTCTCGACTCCAGCTCAACTTAACTTGCCCACAATCACATGCAGAAAAAAAAACTTACCTGTGCCCCCATCCTAAACCAATTAGAGTCAGCTACATGGATCATTCCTCCAGTTTTGTTAGAAGCTAAACACTTTATAAGTTGTTATGACATTGAATCACTCTATCACTTCCACTCAGGTTTTTTCTATTTCAAGTCAGCTACTCCACTCTCTTCTCTCCCTTGAAACTTCAGTCGGTCATTCTTGCAGTCTTCCTCAATGGTACTCAAGGGACCAAAAATAAATGAGGCTGAAGGACTTCCCTTAAAAAGATTCACCTCTAAACCTTAAAAGAAACGTGGGAATTTTGCATAACACTGTTCACAAAGAAATACCAGCGTAATCAGGATCTAGATTCTGAAAGCATTTTTGTATACATCACAAAATGGCCTGAAAGTTAGTTTGCAGACCATTCTGAAATCAAAGCCTGCTGCTTGTGTTACAGTAGGTACCTTTGTTGGCAGAGAAATACCAACATGATCAGGATCTAGATTGTGAGAACATTTTTGCCTACATCACAAAATGGCCTGAAGATGACCTTGCAGGCCATTCTGAAATCAAAGCCCGCTGCTTGTGTTACGGTAGAAGTTTAACTTAATCGAGACTGAGAAGACATGTAAAACAAGAGAGAAACTGGAGAGAGAATACACAATAGTGGGACCAAAATGCATTAGTCCAAAAGTTACTAGTTGAAATGTACATATTCTTTCTACCCACAGATCTTATATATTAAAAAGGTAGTGAAAAAGGTGCTTTATCCTATCAAATAAAGGGGGCTAACAAACATGTCCCCGGACAATCTGACCCGGTAATTTATCCTGATCAAAGTGCACAAAAAGAAAAATTCACTACAATAGACCCAATCTCATACTTTTTGTCCATTATGCAAAACAACCAAAATTTTAATCTTTTTTTCTAAATTGCAAAAAATTAAAAGTTTTATGTTAAAGTTTTAGATTATTTATTTTCAATGAGTGCTTAATTTTATATTCATTTATTTTAAAAGATAAATTAAAACTTGTATTGTTTAGATTAACAGGCAACTAAAATGGGTGGTGCATCATATATCAATTGAGAAATATAGATGATATATCAAGGTATTATACTCACATGCATGATTACATGAATAATATGCCAATATTGTCAAGATAATAGCAGGTTGAGTAGTAGTAAGAGAATGTCTGTACCCCATCTTCAGCATAGATGAAAGCATGAATTCTGGCAGTTGGATCCTCTAGTGTTAGTCTAATTCTGTACGTCCCATGATGAGAGAAGTCCTCAGCACGCCATGGAAATGCAGCCACTACTCTAATTATGCACTTGAATCTAGCAGTTGCCTGCAAGGTTTAAAGTCAAGCAAGTGGTGTCAAGCTGTCTGTAGCCCACATATTCCCTTTTTTGAGTTCTCTAAGCCAGCTTCTATTTTCCATCAAAATGGAATTTATCATTTACAGGAATGTATGGTTGGCTCACTGTCATCACCCAAAAGAACTAGCTTGTGCTAGAAGTGTTTTCTAATGTGTTGAGATGCCAGCCTAATGCTTGACAAAATTGCAACAGCTGACAGCCTAAACATGAAAAATACAAACAGAGAACACTCTTGCCACTGCCTAAAACACCAAGAGCCAGGTGCATCTCCAAAAATTTCTAGAATCACCTACTTTGGTTTGTAGGATTAATATTTCACCACAGAAATCTGAAGTGCCAACTTTTGCAGGCTAATTTTAATTCTAGTAAATATTAACCTGAAAGGAAAAAAGAACAACAGAACAAAAAAAAGGCCAGGGCAGCATAGTTCATGTAGTACAGACACGACTTCAATTAAAACTCCCCAAAACATCCCGTTTTAAGCCAGAAGGATGGAGGGGGAGAACCTCGGTAACATACCTTCCTCTTTTTTTCACGTGAGACTATAAAGGCTGGAAGTTTTAACATTGCACTGGACCATGGCCATGGTCATGGCCCCTGCTATGAACAGTTTAAAAATGCAATTACTGTTGCTATTGGTGATTATTTTCTATTTTATTATGGTACTAATTCTCTTACAGGAGAGTGACCACAAAACAATCCCCTGGCTAAGGATGAACAGTCCAACAAACAGTGGGGAGGGATACTATTGTTTGTGAAAGTTAACATTAATAGACATCATCTGAAAACATGAAAATGAACTAGTTAGCATACACACAAATATCCTACCTCTGAATAGGTGAGAACATCCATTAACGTAGCAAATGGCATGTGGTCATAGTCAACCTCTGAATAGGGGGGGAAGGACATGTGTGAATAAATCATCACCATCATAGAGCTTCTAAGCATAGAGAAAATGAGAAAATGAAGCAAACGTGGGAATCATATAAGAAGTCAACAATGTCAAACCTGTAATTTGTGAACACCATGGAAAGCACCAATATGGGATGCGCCCTAATTTCAGCGACAAACGCTCATTGTATGACCTTACTTACATGGATACATAAAGGAGAAGCAATATCAATTTTGAATTCTCCATTAAAAACATGCAATGTTCAATTGCACTTATATTTGAAATATGTATTGTATAAACAAACATATAAATACCTTTGGCACGCTAAGACGAAATGGTCCTCATTCGACAAATATCTAAGCTTTGTGAAAGGTGTCAACACACCACACCACAGTCCTGCATGCACTTCACAGAGTATGCTGATGAACTTTACCCATTCACCTGTATTGAGCAGGTGGAGAACATGCTTCTGATTGACTTTGTCGATGATTACCCGCAATATCGTTCCAACAGTAGGAAATGTACGTAATAAATCTCTAGACAAAGGAGGCGAGGGTTCCAACTGTAAAGGAAGTTGTTCATCCATTTTGTGCTCTGGACTGTGATTCAATTCAGAATAACTACATCAGCAATTCTTATAATGACTATCAGGGAATAATGACAGATACACAAAAGAACATGAAAAAATAATCATATCTGGATAGAACCATATCAGTATATTAAAATAACAGAACACAAACAGAAAAGCCCAAGTGAAAAATAAAAAAATCTCAAGGTCCAAAACCCAAACCAAATCCCGATGTCCAAAAACACCCAAAATCCAAAGTTCAGACTCAAAATCAAGCCCAAAATGATCAAAGGGCATGAAAGAGAAAGAAAAAATGTAAATGGAAGAGAAAGAAAAAATGTAAATGGAGTTGGAGAACAAGCAGTGAACAAACCCATGTTTTTTTATTATAATCATAATTTAACAAAACCCAGATGGAATAAAGAATCCAATGGCAATAGCTGTGCTCTGAAATAACTAATCAATAAAGTAAATATCCACAGCTCTAACATGTTAGCTCATATCAACTCACTTTGTATTAATGCTGATTGGTGGAGAATCTGTTCCATCCCAAACAAGCGCCATCCACTCATTCTTGGCAATCTCACAAACATGAAGTATCTTAACAAGGGGAGAACCATTTATCAGCAGTAGGAATAATGAAAAGGATTGCGGAGAAAAATTAAGGTCCACTCTGGTTACTCATACGTCCTAAAAGGATACAAAAAATCCTAGGCTCACCTTGCAAACCAAATTAGCATGCTGTCCTTCCCTCATCTCTCTCAGGAAAGAGAAAGTATTTACTCCTATCAAAAACAAAACATTAAAAAAGCTTTTTACGATGATAACAGGCATGATTTGAAGCAAAGCATTCTGGCAGAAGGATGGATGGCTTCCATATGCATGAATACTCAACAAATTCAACACCCCCCCCCCCCCAACACACACACTCTAAATACATCGGTGCTTCCAAGTCAAGCATCTCAGTTATGATTCCAATTAAAAAGATGCTGGGATATGTAGAAAAACAATGCTGACATCAGAATGCAAATAAAACAGTGACTCAAGAGTTTGTCATATCGAATTAAGGTTAGACTCATGCCCAGTCCACAAAATTTTGGTGAATGCTTGTGACCTTATACATCACCTTAGTCATTGGAGTTAGGGGGCTGACATGCACATGAACATCAACCCTCAATGATTTACTCCTTGACCTCATTTCTTTCATGAATCATAGAACATGCACTTTTTTACTTGTTTAGAAATCCTCAAAATCCAAAACCACATCTTTTCCAATAATCTCATGATTACAAACATTAATCTTAATGAGAATCAGCACACTTAATTTTGGTTCTCAACAAAACACAAGATACCAGTTAACTGCAATTTATTGATGCAAATATGGATATTCCAAAAATGATTTTTTTTTCTCATCAGTAAAGTGTACTCTCGAGTGTACCTTCATCAACATGAAAGTCAACCAACCATTTTCTCATGCCTGCTATAAACTTCGAGTCATGGTCTCTTGGACGAAATAATGAACATTGATAAGGTAGGAAGTCTTCACCATTTTTTCCTTCATATAATGCAAAAGAAGAAAATTTTTTATTGAAAAGAGCATAGACACCATCGTTGTGAGTTTTCATCTGCCAAAAACAAATGCCATATATTTCAGCATGCTAGAAGTTAAACACCATTAAGTTCATAAGAGGTCCTACAAGTATGAATAACACCAGTTTTAACCTAAAAGACAACAAATATCTAGAAAAAGACAAGAATTTCATTTAAATTATCAGAAACCAAAGCCAAATGATAGGCGTTCACCCTATTACAACATGGAGTATCTATCAAAAAATAAAACAAAAGCAGCTTCAATTCCCTAAAAACAAATTCAACTAAATTTTCTTCACCAAACTAAATCGATAATGTAACACTTCACATGAAATTCCATGCCAGATCTGCAGGTTCCTCTAAGCTTAGGGTGGGAAACGAGATGGTAAAAGTTTCAGTTTTTCGTCTAAGCTTTCCGTGGTCGTAGATCTGCTGCGGAAAGACTTGGGCATATCCGTAATCCTAATGCAAATAATAAAAAAAAATAACATTGGAGTATTTTTATACTACATAAGATCATATATGTCTACCACGACACGAGAAAGTTGAATTATATCTCCAGGCGACCCAACACTAGGCAGATTTTCCATATGTGCCATGAAAAAGTTGACCGGAATTCCAGGCTTCGGGTATGATTCATCAACTATTTTCACTGAACAAAAATAATCTGCAAGCAGTAACCAATTTGTAAACATGTGTACTGGAAATAAAAAGTCCATAATATGAACAAGAATTTGTAAAAATTGAAAGAAAAAAAAAGTGGCTCAGAACAGACACCTTAACTTGAGAAGTTCATCAATCTCCCGCCAACCATGAAAACAATAATTTTCTGGTAGCGGCCGTAAGTCCGGCCTTTACTATCATCATCGCCACTCAAAATCAGTTTTTTTTTAATTAAATGAAGAAAAACTGAATTAGGAGATTTTGTAAAGAAAAAAAAGGTAGCCGTACCGGTTCCTCTGGTGGTTTTGGGGAAACCGAGCTCGATAACAACGCCGATTAGATTGACTTTCTGGTTGATTGCAGAAATGGCATCTTTTATTTTCAGAAACTTGTAGTCGTCTCTCTCTCCCATTTCTTCCTCTCTCTCACACACTCCCTATCGTGCTTGTTATGTGCTCCCTCTATATTTTTAGGGTTTTGTGGATGGAGGGAGACGCAATTTTCTTATGAGGATTCAATTTGAAGGATGTTTTACATTTTTATCCTCGTTAAGAGTCCGTATGAAAAAAAGTGGAGATAGAGGAGGATACATGTCATTCGTTTGTTATAAAATGATAAAAATTGATTTTATAAATAATTTATAAAATTATTTTTTATTTGTTTTAAAATGATAAAAATTTATTTTATAAATAATTTATAAAATTATTTTGTATTATTATTCTAACGAAGCTTTTTTTTTCTCCTATAACACTAACCAATCAACTTATATTCATTGTTCTGGCATTTTGGTTTAAGTTGTTTTTAAAATAAAAAAATCATTAAAATTATTTAAAATTATTAATTTAATATTTTTTTAATTGCATTATAAAAAAAAATAGATAATATAATTTCAATTGTTTTCGAATCAATTGTTCAGTGTTAACATATCAATCTGTTTATTTTCTATATTATTGTTATACATAAACTAAACAATTATGTTTTCGAGTACAAATGTAAATTTTTTCAATTTTTTTTATTGCAAGTAAATTGTTTAGATTTTATATATATATATATATATATATATATATATATATATATTGTGTATTTATTACTTTATATTGTTACGGGTGCATCACCTTTTTTTCCTTATCTTCATTTTTTTATAAAAAAAATAGTTTTTTTTCTTTAGACTTTTTTTGAAAAAAATTATTATTTTTATTATTTACACTTGAAATATTTATCACTTTACACTTTATTCTATTTATATCATTTTTTTATTTTTATCTTCATTATTTTGTAAATTTTTTTCCTTACATTTGTTTTTGAACAATTACTGTACAAAGACTAAAAAAAATGATGTTTTACTGAAACAATTACAATATTATTTAATTTTTCTACTACATTAAAATTTAACTTAAGATCTTACATGTTTTTATTAGCATGTATTATCTTTATTTTATTTTATTAATTTATAAATAATTAATTTAAAAGATGAGATTTGACGATGAAATCTCTGTAATTGTGCAATAAGTGTGAAAGTGGTGATTATTAGTGGAGTAGAGTTGTAATTTTCGAGAATTGTTGAAGTAGTTCATATTTGTAATTCTAATGAAAGTATGTTGCATTTTGATACAAGGAGCATGATTGTTCACTAGACAACATAAAAACGTTAAATTGTATAATTTATTTCATTTAATATAACAAAAAATTATTTTTCTTTTTAAAAAATAAAAATTTAAGAGCTATAAACAATATTAATTTAAAAGGTGTGGCTAAAAAAACCCAATCTTTTTTACATATGCAATGAAGAATCACAGTCGTGACTATTCAGCCCTGTTTGTTTTTACGTTTTAAAAGTATTTTGAAAAAAAATTAAAAAAAATTATTTTTTTTTTCAAATTAATATTTTTTAGTATTTTCATATCATTTTAATGTGTTGATATCAAAAATAATTTTAAAAAATATCATTTTGATATATTTCCAAGTTAAAAACACTTTAAAAAGCAATCACAACTACACTTTCAATCAAACATGCAATAATAACAATAATTGCAATAATACTTTAAATTCTCAACTCTCCTTTAAAAAAAAAAAAAAACCCCCACGGGGTGAGAGTAGTGATTTTGTTATTATGCAAATATTGTATTACACCAAACAATCAATTTGAACAACAATCTCAAGCTAATATCCCATATTAATTGCTTAGTTGCATGCAATATATATTTTTCATTTAATTAATATATTTTTTTGCACGTATTAAACTAAAAGTAATTAAAGTATTTTTTATTGTTATTAAAAAAAATAATCAATGTATAAAAGCATATCGATTTTAAGTGCAAAACTGAAATATGCATAGTTTCATCCATGGTTCTAAGACCCGATTCCGTTTCTCGGGCCGACCCAGGACTGGAACCGTACCAGGTTGAAGAAAAAACAGGAGAAGAAAAAACTAGAAGTTACCCGGCTGACCCGGCGGGTTGACCTAGCGACTCCTGACTTGGTCAAAAACACAGGTGCAACCTGTTGAAAATTGATCCGGACGACCCGCTGACCTGATCAAAACTAAAATCTCAAGCTTTAAACTGAATCGGGTCTAAAAACTATGGTTTCATCACTAACGTAAAGATATTATAAAAAATTTTAGATAAAGGTTGAAGACGGTGGCATAAAAACAATTCCTAGTCTATAAAATTTTTGATTTCAAGATGATTGGATTTAAAGATTGCATAAAGTTAAATCCAAGAATTTCAATTTATCCTATATAATATTCTCGTCAAATAAATTGTTTTGAGTGAATTTTTTTATATGGTTATTATTATTGAGAAATTATCATTATAATTGAAAGATTATTTTAAATACAAGTAAAAAAAATATGAGTTGAATATCTCATTTCAAATTAAGGATAGAAGATAGAAGACAGAAGACGTACGTAAAACTATAAATTATTTGAGAGGAGAGAAAATTCTCCTTTAATATCCCCAAGAACAAATGTGGTTGATGATTAAACAAACGGTGAAGTCACATGATGAAAAAATAAAATAAAAAGTATGCTGTGAAGGGTCAAGGCATAACTAGATATTTTCATATCTAGTTAGTGTCATAAATTTATATTTTATTTAAATCTAACATAAATATTTTTTGAGTTGATAATATAACTATTCCATGATAATTTTTAATTTGAATGAAATAAAATTAATATTCT
>Ga0325404_1001824_pt1 | contig 22658 bp, 18 predicted proteins | sample PopdelMetagenome_18_FD_205664 | JGI IMG/M metagenome (GOLD analysis project Ga0325404, IMG submission 205664) | Populus deltoides microbial communities from Bellville, Georgia, United States - Xylem-Control-R1 | ecosystem: Host-associated > Plants > Phyllosphere > Stem > Wood/Secondary xylem...
CCCACTTCATATTTAGTTTAATCCCATAAATTAGAATTTAACTCATATTTATGGAAGGATACAATCCTATTGCTTCCTTTAAATTGGATCTCAAAGCAAGACTTGGTCGTTGCTAGTTTATGAGTCACAGCTGCCAGGTATAAAATTGGGCAGCTAAAAATCCTGGTGTTGATCATTTCAATGCCAACCTTCTCTATAATTAGACTCGCCCTCAAAACCAAACAAGCAATACAGAAACAACACTTGAATCTTGGCCTAAATATAGGCAAAGTTGCCAATCAAGACAGCATATGGTGCATGGTAAATCCACCTTTTTCTAAAATTTAGGAGATAGCATCAAAATCCAACAAGCTAACAACATCGGAACAATCATATGGTGCACGGTAAATCCACTGTCTATTTTTTATTGCTGTAATTATCTCTAGACAGATTGTTGAGGAGCCTCTAAATATCACCCCTTAACCGTTTCTATTTCACCTATAAGCAACCTATGGTGGCGTGGCAATACAGAAGTTAGAAAAAATGCAGGCCTCTACCTGCTTCTTAGTAATCTGTCTTCTCCTTTTGTCTTCCTTCTCATCTTTCTCCGTAGCTCTATCTCATTCCGAAGCCTCGTTCATTGCTCGACGCCAACCATTGTCCCTTGAAAAGAATGTGAATTTACCAGATTACTTCGAATTGAAAATTGAGCTTAACGTTACCTTTCCCAATCCAAGGCTTCGAAAAGCATACATTGCACTTCAAGCATGGAAAAAAGCTATACGTTCAGACCCTTTCAATGTCACAGGAAACTGGGAAGGGCTAAGAGTTTGTAATTACAGTGGTGTCTTTTGTGCTCCGGCTCTTGATGACCCAAAACAAAACGTTGTAGCTGGAATTGATCTCAACCATTTTGACATTGTCGGCTATCTTCCTGTGGAGTTGGGTCTATTGACAGACATTGCTCTATTTCACATCAATTCCAACAGGTTCAGTGGGATCATTCCTAAAAGTTTCTCGAGGCTAACTCTTCTCCATGAGCTAGATGTGAGCAACAACCGTCTCGTTGGGCCATTCCCAGAAGTTGTTATATCATTGCCTTCACTTAAGTACCTTGATATTAGATATAATGATTTCGAGGGTGGATTGCCACCTGAGGTTTTCGAAAAGGATCTTGATGCGCTGTTCTTGAACAACAATAGGTTCACATCAACAATTCCTGAAACTCTTGGATCATCCCCTGCTTCTGTTGTGGTGATTGCCAATAACAAGCTAACAGGCTGCATTCCAAGTAGCATTGGCAAGATGGGCAGCACATTGAACGAATTTGTTTTCTTGAACAACAGCCTTTCAGGTTGTTTACCGTCCGAGATTGGAAAACTTGGAAATGCAACAGTTCTTGACGTTGGCTCAAATTCATTCAGTGGGGTATTGCCAAGGTGTTTCAATGGTCTGAGTCAGGTCGAGCGCCTTGATGTTTCCCACAACCTGCTTACAGGTTTTGTTCCTGAAGGAATATGTAAATTGCCTAACTTGGTGAACTTCACATTCTCATATAACTATTTCAATGGCGAGGCACAAGCGTGCAGCCCACCAAAGAGAAAGGACGTTACCATGGATGACACAAGCAATTGTTTACCAGACAGGCCTAAACAGAAATCACCGAAAATATGCCACCCAGTTGTGAGCAAACCTGTTGATTGCAACAAGGCAATGTGTGGAGGATCATCATCCAGTTCGTCCTTGCCAAAGCCACCTCCACAACCGTCACCATCACCTAAGGCACATCCGCCAAAGGTACCAAGGCCAGCACCTTGTCCACCTACAGCTCCTGCACCAGCACCTACTGATGATCCACATGAAGAATCACCAATCAGCCATTCTCCTTCATCTCCACCTCCTCCTGCTTACTCTTCACAACCAACAGCTCATTTAGCACCTCCACTGGTTCATTCACCTCTGCCGCCAGTTCATTCTCCACCAACAGCAGCTCCAGTTCCAGCACCAGCACCTACTGATGCTCCTCATGAAGAATCACCAATCAGCCATTCTACTTCATCTCCACCTCCATTAGTCTATTCCCCACCTCCTCCTGCTTACTCTTCGCCACCAACAGCTCATTTAGCATCTCCACTGGTTCACTCACCTCTGCCGCCAGTTCATTCTCCACCAACAGCAGGTCCAGTTCCAGCACCAGCACCTGCTGATAATCCTTCTGACAAATCACCAGTCGACCATTTTCTTTCATCCCCTCCTCCACTAATCCCTTCCCCGCCTCCTCCAGTTCACTCTCCACCACCACCAATTCATTCACCACCCCCTCCGGTTCACTCTCCACCTCCACCTGTTCATTCCCCACCACCACCTGTCCATTCCCCGCCTCCTCCTATGGTCTCTCCACCACCTCCAAAGGTCGTTGTTCCACCAAATCTCGGCTTCTCATACTCATCGCCACCTCCACCAACGTTTCCAGGATACTAAAAACACTTGAACTCATTTCAACTTTCTTTAAAAAAAAAAAAAAAAAACCTTTTATGATAGTTTTACATCATATGGCCACTTTTGTTAGTCCGTAGTTTTAACTCTGGTAATCTATAAAATGTAATTGCCCTCTTCTCCCATCTTTTCCCTTAAATTAATTTAAGCAATTGATAGAGAATTATCAAATTGTATCAAGCAAAGATGTTAAGCAATTTCCATTCTGGTTTTCTGTTGTGGTCTGAATTATCATAATCTTGTATTCTATCTTAGGCAACAAGTATCAGAATTAAGATCATAGGTGAGATCCGGTGGTTTAAAGTTCGGATCATATAGTTATTAATATTATAGTAACTAAAGATTTATCTAATTATTAATTTTAAAATTTATAAAAATTAATTGAGATATATATAAATTAATCCGGATGTATCATATAAATAATTAAAAAAAAAAGCTATCATAAGTGAGACGATGGTGCATAATTTAGTTTAACGTTGCTGATAATACGTTTTAACTCTTAATCTTCAACCCCCTCTCCTTGTCTGATGATTGCTATCAATCTTCTACAATTTACAGGATGCAACTTGGGATTTTTCTTAATTTTCAAATACGCAAACAGCAGGAAATTTGCAAAATTGTTTATAAATATTTAATCCATTGACGTCTTTTTACTGTAGCCTTTTTCCATTGGACAACGACAGCAAGCCTAAAGAATTTCATTTGTTGCGGGCCAAGTGACCGACCCACTTGAAAAATCACACCCTACTTTAATGCCGAAGCATCCAATAAGACATTGAAAACATAGTTGTTGTAACGATTTGAAGTTTGTTCCCTGTTAGATGTTAAGATGAAAAAAAAAAATGTTTATGCAGTCAAACTCAATTAATTCAAGTAGGTTAACTAAAGATCAGGTTGGCCCGAGTGAAAACCCAATTGAATTAATATTTATTTTTCGAGTCGATCCCTGAATTATCATTGAATAGAAAATTTGACCCAATTCTTAAAAAAATGTAGCAAATATTGCCTCATAACAGTGTGAAAACTTGCATGGATAAGAAATTTCTGCTTCAATTTTTATTATTTAAAATTTTTCGAATTGAGTCATATACCTTTTATTGCAAAGATAATGTTTGGAAAACACATAATTGTTTTTTACTTGTAACTAATAATATATTCTTATGTGTTTCTAAAATTTAATTTTATTAATTTAAAAAAGATTGATAAGATCAATATATTTTATAAAATGGTCATATAACTAAATTGGTGGGCGATTGGGTGACCATCATCAAGAAATTTGATAATATACTCAAGGAATTAAATTCAAATATATGTGTTTATTTTATATCATATAATTTTTCTTCAATAATCATATCTCAAGCCGTTAGTCTTTTAATTCATTATTTCATATATATATATATATATATATATATATATATCAAATTTAGAATTTTAGAAATAGAAAAGAGAAATGGGCATGGGCTAGGAAGCCAAGCCCTATGCGTTTGGACTTGATAGGGAGGCCTGTATGCTTGCCTTTTCAGCAGATTAAAAAATGGAAACTTAAATATCATCACTTAAATATAAATATTATGACTGCAAAAGGCATTCTCTCCTCTCTCTCTCAATTATCAAGGATCAAAATACAAATAAAATGAAATATGAGCACTTAAACATGAATATTATAAAATAAAAAATAAAAAATGAGAGCATATTCATAAACACGAACCTTGGCAACAAATAAAAACTTTTCAAAGCAATCATAAACTTTGGCTAGTTCCAACAAAAATAAAAAGAAAAACCAAAAATAATACCCAAAAAAAAAATGGCAGCTAATAATAACCTCCAAAATCAATAAAAAAAATCAGATGCCATGATGAACAGATAGTATGTAAATCGTGATCTGTTTCTAAGTAAACAGTAAAACAACATTGTTTTTGTTTTTTATATAAATATTAATAATTAATTATGATAACCCAGACCACCATGCAAGGCAAGCATGGAGTGTTACAGAAAACGACACAGATTAGCCATTGGATGTCCGAATACGGGTGTTTGCAATGCACCTTCCGAGAAGAATTAAGCTGCCTGTCGTGGGCATCGAAGTATGCTGTGCTGTTTTTCCAACAGTAGATTGTAGTCTATTCTCCTAGTCACTGTAATTTCTGCAGGGTGTTTGACAGGCAAAAACCATTTTTTTTTTCTGCTCTCTAAAACCAAAATACCAGTGCCGGTGCTGCTGGTTACAGCCTACCTGGCTTTGGTGGAGCCACTCCTTGAGTCCAAGATGACAACATGGCCAATAAGTCAAACCGCCCACTGGCCTGTAACAGGCCATCTCTATTTTAGATAGATGGGCTGAGAGAATTTAATGTCAGATGGCAGTGCAGAGTTGAAAACTTCCCTGAACGTAACCCCATGCGTGATTGTGTAGAAAAGTACACAAGAGGGCAAATTTGACCAGTAGCCAGATGCATGCATATTTGGTGGACGTTGCCGGTCGTCGGGTTAGTTTAGAGCCTGTTTCTAACCAGATGTTTCATTAAATTAAAAAAAATAATAATAATAATTTGGATAGAATCTTATTTATCTTATCAAGATCAATTGGGTTAACATTTAAAAAAAAAAATACCACCATTTTAATAAAAACAATTAACCTCGAGTCGATTCAATATTTTTTCGAGTAAAATAGTAGTGCTATAAGTATATTTTTTCAGGAAGAAGAAGCTACAACGTCAATATCCAGAGATATTTGAGAGTATAGTTATTATTGATTTTCAAATGAAGTTTTTACTCGAGAACCTCAATTTCGATATATATAGAAAACCACACAACATTTGGAAATTGGGAACAGTAAGAATTGTATTAATTCAACGAAACAGGTCCACCAGATTGTTTGGAAGTACTGAAAAATCTAATAGGTTTGAAATATTAGCTTCCATGTTTCTTCAATCACAATCTGCACCTCAGACAGATTCTTCTACCAATTCTGTGAGAGTGGACTAAACAAAACAGCGACCCCAGTTGGATCTCAAATTTACATGCCTCGACCAGGATTGATCAAGACAGCTCTTACAGAGGCCTCGTCAGTCTTCGGTGGTACTGGACCACCTACATGTCTAACTTGGAAAAATATCTCTCCTCGGCAGCCTCTCCTAGACAGGCACTTCAAGACGTCGACTATCTTCAACCATAAACGGCTGAATTTTCATATTTCTAATTTCAGCCCTTTTTCTTTTATACCGTGAAACTGGTTTTTTTCCTGACTTATCATTGCGGTTAGGATAAAAAAAATTAAAATATAAAAAAATATAATATCTAGATAGTGAAAAAAAATCAGCACGTCATGTCATTAAAGTTGATATAATGATTCGAACTTTAAAATCCTTTGCTGAGCTAAAATTTTAAATTAAATTATATAAAATTTATTTTTATATAACCTTATCAATCAGAATACATAAAATACGTCAGCTCAAATTATTTTATTTTATTTTATTTTATTATATAATAAAAATTAGTTTAATATTAATACGATATATATAATTAACTAACGTATTTTGTTTTCATAAACAGTTAAACCAGTCTTAATTTTTTAATTATATTTATAATCTACTGTTTCTTTAATGTACGAAAAAGAATTACAAATTAATTTAAATATAAAGCAGTATTATCAAAATCGGATTAGACCTTGACTTGATAGAGTTGCCGGTCGCCGATGTCAATGGAGGAACTTCACAAACAAGGCACTTATATGATATAAATTATTGGCACTGTATATATATATATATATATATATATATACACACACTCTGTTCGGTAACACCATGTAATATGTTTTCATAAGATTTTTTTAATTAAAAATACATTCAAATAAATTTTTCAAAACTTTTTTAGTTTTGATACTAGCGTATTAAAACTATTTTAAAAATATAAATTTAATATTTTTTATATAAAAAATACTTTAAAAATAGATTAAACTGCATTATCAAATATTACAATAATCAAATTAGCTGCAGCACAATATTTATTTTTTTCTATTTAATGTTTGCGCTAATCTACTAAAAAAATACATGATGGGAACTGGGAAAAAAAAGAAGCAGCAATGAAAGATCCCAGTGATAATCCAAGTGAGTTGTTGGGAATATAGCAACTTTTATTTTTTGGTGTATTTTTAAAATGAATTGTTTTAAAAAAATATAAAATTAATGTTTTGTTAGTGTTTTTTTATTATTTTGATATGCTGGAATGAAAAATAAAAAATATCTAAAAAACAAATAGTTTAAAATTATTTTTTAAAGAAAAAAACTTTTAAAAATCACTATATCAAATAGTACTAAACATACATTATGAACATCTGTATAAGAACATGAGCATCACTCATCACTGCCATTGAAACAAAGAATTTAGTTCGTTTTTGCAGCAGAAACATTGTTTTTTTTTTTAATAAATTTTATTTTTTCAATTAAAGTTAATTTTTTTAAGTATTTTTAAATCATGTTATCATATTAATATTAAAAATAATTTTTAAAAAATATTATTTTAATTTATTTTTAAGAACAAGATATTTTTTTAAAAAAAGTAAACATTAATACAATGCCAAACACGGTCTTTTACTGGAGAAAATTGGATTGTGTCGGCATGGATGGCTTCGTTTATTCCAACGAGGACCCATTAATTATTCTGCCTGGGAGACCGCCAAAACAAGTTTGAAAAGGGAAGCCGGTGGCTAACTTTATGTTATTTCGTCGAGGTAATTTTGACAGAGACAGGGAAGAGATGTAGCCTTGGACTCAGTTACCTTATTCGGCTAACTGCTGTTTTACCGACTCGAGGCTCCAGCGGCTCCCTTGCATAGTCACGTGGAAATTGTAACGTGTCACTCCACCATGCCAGGGTCTGGCCTGCTAGCCCTAGGTACGTTCAGACCTTAGATAGAACGAGTTTTTTTTGGATTCTATTATAATAAAAAAAATTATTAAGATAATACAATGAAAAAAATATTTTAAAAAATAACACATTTTAAAAAATCAGCACATGACATATTCGATTTGCAAGTCGTGATATGCATTGTATGACATGATGTTCAATCAAATGAGAGGAAAGAGAAGAGAGGTAAGAAACATGAAATAATAAGAGTCTACAGTCACACTACTGAAACTCTAATGATAATATTACTGCTATTATTTAAAAAATCTTGATAAAATAAATTTAAAAATATTAAAAAAAATTATGAACGATAATCAGAACATGTCACACAAACATCCTAAAAATAAATAAATCTACACATATTTTGGAGCAGAGAAAAGAGGAAAAAATAAATTAAAAAATTGATATTGGAGTTGAAGCTTCAATGATGATAATATCAATATTATTAAAAAGATGTTAATAAAATAAATCCAATAAAATCAAATAAGATCATAAATAGCGATCGAAATGGGTTACATTAGATTTTCAAAAATATTAAGACTTACTTGTCTTTAGACTGTTTGTATAGCTCACTCCAATTAATATTGTATGAAACAAGTTTTACTTTAAATAATTTTTTTATTAAAATAATATTTTTTATTTTTTTAAATCATAATTAAACCATTAATACACAAATCAATTCATCTAAAAGTGTATCGGGCATTGTCGTAACTTTTAGAATTGAGATTTAAAAAAAATTAACAAAAAAAATTTAACTAAGGTTTTAAAAGAATATATTTTAAAAAATATATATTTTTTTAATTATTAACTTGAATATACATCACATTGATTTTTTTAGTGTTTTTTTAAGGTTTTAATGTATTCATATAAAAATAATTAAAAAAATATCTTAACATATTTTAAAATAAAACTTTATTTTTTATATAAAAAAATACTATGTAAGAGACTAAGAGAGTGTTACGCGGACCAACTCGTGTTTTTAAAAAATTCAGTTTTTTTACTGAAAATTAAATTTATTTTAAGAATTAGATCGTATTAATGTGTTGATTTAAAAAATATAAAAATTATTATTTTAATATATTTTAAAATAAAAAATCCTTAAAAAAACAAAAAAAATCAACCTCCGGTAACTCAACCGAACGTGGTAATTGACCCGTGGTCCAAACACAAAAAACAAGATGTTGTTAAGTTGCCCCTTGCAATCCAAGAGAAGGAGACATGTACAAATTTGTGCAGGGAGTCAGGGCTCTGGAGCATAGAATGGTAAGAGTGCAAAATCAAAGGAGCAGATATCACGCTACCCGATAAATCAGGCAACAGGAAAGTGTCAGTGTCAGTAGTCCTCCGAGAGAATCTTGATTCTGTACAGTGCATAAGAAGGCTGGGAGCAGGCAAAGCCCAGTTATTGCTTCCCACGCTGCCCAGCTCCAATGATGCTGTCGGTTTTCGTTTATTCTAAATATAAAAAAATTCTCTCTCATCTATGATGAGTCCTTCTCCATTCCCGATAGATGGCCTTCTCGGAACCATGTATCCCTCACCTTCTCAAGTCATCGTCCGTTTCGGAGGATGTTGCTGTGTGTACTTGAAACTGTATTTTATCCTCAACATAGTTTTCAAAAGTGTTTTGCTTTTTATGTTTATTTGTCCTTATGTTTTTTTCTCTTTGAAATTTGCTGGATTGATATTTTTTATTTTTTTAAATTTATTTTTCATATTAAAAAATTAAAAAATAATAATTAAAAAAAACAAAAATTATTTCTTAAAAAAAACGGTGCGGCTGCAAGGTACTTTTTTTTCTTTTGAAAGTGTTTTAAAAACATGTATCACATGAAAAAAAATATAAAATTAATGTTTTTTTATTGTTTTAATATAATGATATAGGGATATAAAAAAATTTAAAATATATTTTGATGTATTTTTAAATAAAAAATATTTTTTAAAAAAATCTACATCACAATACAAAATAAACACCTCAATCTTATTAAAAACCTTTTCAAAAATAAATTGTTAAGAAAAATTTATCATTTATATATATTTTTTAAATCATAACGGTAAACGTTGGAACAGTAATAAAAACACACTAACACTAACATTAAAAAACAAAAAATAATAAAAACTTTTGAGAACTACTAAAACACTATACACGCACTGCACTCAGGCTATGTTTATTTTTTAAAAAGTGATTTTTTAAAAACTATTTTCAAACTTTTCTATATTTATTTGTCATTAGAAAAGTTGGTTAATGGAAAATACTTTCTATTCAAAGGAAAAATTGGCTTGATTTTTAGGAAAGTGTTTTCCTGAAAAATTTTGGGTGGAAAACATTTTCTGAAAGTTGTGAAAAAATTTAGAAATGTTATATTATTTGCTAATTATATCAAATTTGGTCCTCAAACTTTTAATTGCTATATATATTTTGTTTTGAATATTTATTTTTCAATTTCATCTCTTAAAATTTAATTTTTATAATAACTTTGGTCTTCATTTTTATAATTGTTATTTGCTTTTCCCTCGTCATTTTTTTATTGAAATTTTTTATCAATCAAATTTGGTCCTCATTCTTTTGATTGTTACTTATTTTATTTGAAATAATTTATAAAATGTTAATTATTATTATTTTAATTTCTTCATCTTTCATTTTTTTTTTATTTTTTAGATTTGATTTCTATTATTTATTTTATTTGAGATAATTTATGAAATTATATTTTTTTCAATTTCATTCTCATTCAACTTTTTAATTTGTAAGATTTGTTCCTCATTGTTTTAATAAACTTGAGAAAATAAAACATTAATAAGTTATTTTCCAGTTCATTTTTCATGACATAACCAAACACTGGGAAAGTGTTTTCCAGTTTATTTTCCATTACACTACCAAACATCAAAAAATAATTCATTTCCCAAAATAAAACTACTTTCCAGCAAACAAACAAGGTTTTAGTCATCGCACCATATTCTCATAGCTGAGAACTTTTTAAAAAACCTTTGTTGAAAAAAAAAATATCATTTATTAATTTTTCAAAAGTTATTTTTTAAAAACTAAACTTTGTCGCAATACCAAGCAAATACTAGCGCTAATATTAAACAACAAAAATATGCTTATCAAAATAATATGATGAGTTCTCTAACATGATATTGTTAGGATTTGTTTGATAATATAGATACGTTTACTTTTTAAAATATTTTTTATATTGAAATACTTTAAAATAATATTTTTTTATTTTTTAAAAATTATTTTTAAAATTAGCACATCAAAACGATCTAAAACATAAAAAAAATAATTTTCTTTTGCTATGTATATTATCAATAATAAATAAGCAGATAAATCATAATTTGGTTGTATATATTAAAAAAATATCTTTGATAAAATTAACAGTAAAGTTATCATAAAGTCGTTTCTTAAAATATAAAAAATTAAAGATAACAATTATAATATAAATTTTTTATTTTAAAATTAGTTTTATTTTATATGAGTTAATATATATATTTCAAATTAATACTTATCTAAAATATCCCAGCTCCGCCGCTGCATATATGCTATAAAATTAAGTTTGAAATGTTATTATTTATAGTTTAAACATTATCGAATTAATATTTTTTCTGAATCGTTCCTCAAAAATCTGAACAAAAAAAAAAAAAGAGTATTAAACATAGTTTATCTGCCTCATAAATACAAGTGTACATTGTCTTGGTGTCATTTAAAGACTTTCACAGCACTGCTGGATGGATCACGTTCGCTGTGTACAAAATCTAATATCAACATGGAGCAATGTTGCAGGACATCTTCATTTAATCTGATCTAACTGCATAGCTAGGTCTCTTTAGTGGGATCGAGTTTATGACCGGCCAGTTTACTACCACCATCACTCTAATAAGAAATTATTATGGACGGTTTGTAATTAATTTTCTACTACAATTAAATTTATTAATAATATTAAATTTTAATTTAATTGATAAATAAATTAAATTTACCTGTTTTAAAAAATAATTTAAATAATTTTATTTTCTATATTAATTTTATCACTTTCATCTTATTCATTTAAATGTACTTAGAAAAGAGATTGTATCTAAGTATTTTTGAAATAAATAATTTGTTTTATCATTAACTTTTATTTTTTAGCGTGATCAATAAGAAGGGTTAGATGTAGTCGGACACTACTTGAATTTGATGTAATAAATGCTTTTAAACAGTTATGTATGGGTTCGTCACAACTAAACAATAATATACGATATAAAAATAAATAAATGACCTAACATGTGTATTTATAAACTAATGAGTCGGATTTAGATCGAGATCCAATAAAAGATTTACTCGCTCAAAACTACAATGATAATTTATAAAAATCATAATTTTTTATTTAGTCATTGAATTAAACTCAATTTTTTATTAGAGTTTCTAAAAGCTATTTTTCATATACTAACCCATTGGTCACCATGCATTGTTTTATTTTTTAGATATTCTTATTTCCCTTGTTTTTTTATTTCATGATTTTTTTTAAATGTTTTTAGATTTTTATTTTGCTTTATAATTAAGGTATGATTTCTGACTTAATTAAGGTTTTGTAAACCTCACAATTAAACATACTTTTTCGGCATTATTTTTTAGAAAGAATAAAATTATGAATTCAGTATCCGTATATGCAACCCTTTTTATTTGTTAAATTTATGTATTATATGTTTGTTTGCTGTTTTTAGTTAGTCTTTGATTTATTTTTATATAATTTAATGAGATTAAATTCTATTTAAAATTTAACTATCAAAACTCAAAATAATTCAAAATATAAAATTTCGAAACCAAGCGAAGAATATTCAAACATACTGTTAAGGAATTCCAATTTCCTTAAAAATATAAACTCGATCAGGAACCTTTTTTTTTTTCTACACAGCCTCGAGAAATCAAAAGGCAGAGAAGCAATCTTGATTCGTCCATCACAATACAATTCCCAGCAAATTAAATTCCAACACGTTTACAGAAGCACCTAACCATTTAAAAACCCTCACACCAAATCCCACTCCAGTCTCTCTCTCTCTTGTTTTCTTTTTTATTATTTCAGAAGAAACAAACGACCCACGCGAAACCACGCGTCAAGCCGTCAAAAACATCGTACACAGTGCAGAACCCACCGCCTGTCGAGAAAACCTTTTAGAACATCGCCTCAACCTAACAACGAAAGCAAAACCCTCGACTCTCGAGAACAATTCAGGATAGCATTTTTCTCCAACAAGAGAAAGAAAGCCCAGAGAGAGACCAAGAATGCCAACAGAAACAAGCCAGGGACACCCAACAGAAGCCCAAAACACCATGGGGGCTACACACCAACCACCAAAAACGACTGAGCCACTGCCCTGTCCAAGGTGTAACTCCACCACCACGAAGTTTTGCTATTACAATAACTATAACCTCTCTCAACCTCGCCATTTCTGCAAGTCATGCCGCCGTTACTGGACACAAGGTGGAACTCTCCGTGATGTCCCTGTTGGTGGCGGGACACGCAAGAATTCCAAGCGCTCTCGCTCAACTTCAAATAATTCTTCATCGATATCTACCTCATCTTCTAATTCTACTTCCTCGAATTCTGCAACTTTGACTGCTTTCACCACCACTCATGAACCCGAATCCATGCCCGTGGTTTTATCCTCGACTACTGACTCTGGTTTAGCAGCTGTGAAAACTGAGGTACCAGCCGGGTTAAATCTGAATGACGGATTACCTTCTGAAGATGGAAACTTCATCTCGCTCATGAACTCTAACGATCAGCATGGGTTTACTGGTCTTGGCGGGTATGGATACGCGTCAGGTTTTGGATTCGGGCCTAGTGAAATGGGTATTGGATTTGGTGGAAGAGGATCTTGGTCCTGTCCTGTAATGGAAAATGTTCTTGTTAATGGTGGTACTTCTGGATGTCATCCCTGGCAGCTTGATTGTGATCATGTTGAAGGAGGGGGGCTTCAAGCTGGATTTACAGCAGATACTGAAAATTACTTTGGTTCTTGGCCTGATCTTGTTATGTCTGCTCCAGCAGGAAAAGGTTTGAACTGATACTGGCCTTTTCTTTTCACAAAAAGAAAAAAACATGTTCCCTGTTGATGTACTCGGAGGTTTAGTTTTATTGATTGCTGCAACTTATGTTAATTTCAAGTTGTGTTTTTTGTTTACTGAGCAAGACCGTATAGACTATAGGGTTATGGTATAGAAGATGAAGAAGTTCGAAGCATACTTCTTATGTAAGTGATTTCTTAAGGTCTTTGTAAAGCTTTTGGGTTCTTGCTCGAACAAATCTTTCGAAGAAAATATAGAAAAAAATATGCTTTTTTGTTGTTTATTTATTTGTGCTTGTCCTGGATTGTCGTGAACAAGTAACAGAAGAATCTCTGACATAACGCATGAAAACTGAGTTCCGGTTTTCGAAGAATGTCTAGACTCTGGTATTATCTCGGTTTTCGATATTTTAGCCACTCGTTTATCCAAGAAACACCCAACCGTATCCTGTTTGCTGGGTTGCCTCCACTATCAAGCCAAAACATCCGGTTCATCTTTCGTCGGGCTCTTCTTTTTCTGGTTCCTTCCCGTGTTTGTTTTGAATATGCCTGATTATGCTCATTAATGGGGTAGCAATAGAGCCGCTAAACATGGCCCGTTATTGACAGTTCAATTTAATGCTTTGCTAATTAGTTTGACAGGCATCCATTTTCATTCATGGGTCGAAACCTAACCAGCTTTGCAGAAATGTTGAATGGTATAATTAGCACTGAATTAGCAGCATCATTTTCACCGAGTTGTGGATGGTAATTAATTCGATGAATTCATGGAACATGTCTAGATGGGTTACGAAGGTCAAAGGTTTTTGTGCATGTTGTCGGCTGTCACCTAACTAAATAAATGATCTCTTTGGGATTTTAGATTTGGATCCCCCTCAAATCAGGGAACATGATCTATCATGTAGATAAATTCAATCAATGACAAGGATACTATTTAATCATGTTATGTTAGTGCGTGGTTAATATCCTTTTAAATTGTATTAAAATTAATAGTTATTGATTTCTAGAAAAAAAATCTAAAAAATTAATTTTAAAATCAACTATTTAGATTCATTTAACATGATAGTTATATTATCATTAACCAAATGCCCACCCAAATATGGCATTTGGTTAGTGTTTTAGAATAGAAAAACATGGAATGATAAAAACATGTGATTGGAAGAAACGAGGATGAATATATATATATATATATATATATATATATATATTTGTCTGTCCATGCAATTTTATAATAGATTTTTATTTTAAAAAAACAAAAATCCCAATTATAGTTATTTTATCAATTACAAGAGAGAAAAAAAAACATGCAAGGGAGCTAAATCCGAATCATAGCATTAAGAAATGGATTAAGGAACATGAGAAGTATTATTAAGTTGGGCCCAATCAAGTACTTTACCGTTAATAAATTTTGAATATTTAGGGCACAAGCTTATCATAACCCACCGCAAAAAAACAGGCAAGGACTTTTGAATTAGTGCTGCAAATAATTCAATATTGCACCATGCGTCATCATGCCATTTCTGTCATCATGAATGTTTAGTTCTAGCTTTAAATTGAAGCCAATTAAGTGGCATGTGCAAACACCTACTAAGTTTCCATATTGGTGGTGTAGCAAGGTCACCACATGGTATAAGCCCGCTGTTTCCTTGCTATTTGACCTTCTTTGGAAACGTGGACCCTGACCATGATCATGTTTAGCTTATGGAGTACACAAAGCTGAGGCCTGCCTTACCCCATTGCAAGCATGAAGCTTCGAGGAACTGTTGTTCCTCGGAGTGGACAGCAACATCTCTCAGTCTGGAAGAGACTTCATGCTATTATTATCGAGATCCGTGGTTTGGCATGCGTGACAATGGAACCCCATGCAGCATGATGTTTTAGTCGCATTTCACTTCAAGCTTTTTGTTATTTTCCTAGACACGAAGTATTTTAACCTCCACAGTCGCTGTAATGTGCAAAATCAATTATGCCTTGAATCATTTCCTTTGAAGACCTTTTGACCCTTTGGATACCAGAGCTTTCTGATTATTTTGAATGCTTGCTTGCATTCTAAAATACACAAACACTAGCATTTTCAAAAAGTGGAGATTTGATGATAAGGGAGGGATCAACGTTGCGCAGCTGTCAAGGTATACATCTTGCATTAGCATCGTAAGTAGTCGACGGGTCAATCTGAATCTATCTCTTAGATCAATACACAAGTCGACAGGTCAATCTGAATTTATCATAGATCAAAACACAAGCCGACAGGTTAATTTGAACTATCTCAAACACAACAAAGATAAACTAGACCAGATTAGTCAGTCAACATCCACATCCACTTTGGAACAAGTTCAGAATCGATGGGTCACATTCACTATACTTGCCCATAGGCTATCATTGCTGCATCGAATACTCTAGATCTTGTTGCTCCTCTTATTAAATTTATTGAGAAGTTTAGCTTAACAATCAGAAAGAAAAAAGTGCAGTCCAATTCCAAGGTATAACAAACACAATCATATTTTGATATTTCTCTACATTCTTTTGAAGACAAGACAGTATTGAATCAAAGACAAGTAGATAACCCCTAGTAAAGCCAGGTAAAATCTTGCACAGGCAATTGATCAGGATATGCTTTACCCCCATTCAACTTCCAAAAGCAACATATCCATACATTTAAGTGTAGATTTCTCAGCAGGTACAAAAACAACATACAACGTAAACCTATATAATGTTTACAAGGTTTCAATGCTGCCCCTGCATAGGATTCTTAATTTGGTGGCTTGAAGAATTTTAATTTAAGTCCACTGTTCACCATGCTCCAGACACCTCCAATGGAGAAGGCCAAGCTAAAAGCAATACCTAACCAACCAAGGATCCAGTTGAAGTACCAATTGAAACTGTATTTGGAAGGTTTTTTTATGAGAACCCACATGAAGCAAGGGTAAGCGAATGTGACTGGAAGTGTCAATCCTCCTAAGAGACCAGCAAGACTGGAGAGGAAAGGGAGTGCTACCCCAATGAAGAAAGAGATGAATCCATAGAACACCCGGAAGCCGGATCGAACCCAAATGGAGCATGGTCGGTTTGTTCGGGTGGTATAGCTAGCTTCAAAACTGTCAAAAACAGGCATTGAATATATCTGGAAGCTGCTTAGGCAATTGAACACCACGAGAAGAAAAGTCATTGCAAGAAGTCCTCGAGGAATGTCGTGGCTGTGAAACCCGTACAGGGCATTGAGAATTCCTCCTGAAGGCATCTAAACAAGAGAACAGACATGATTCAAAACTACAGAGAATGGATGCAAGGGAATACAGGCAGAGTGGAATCAAACAACGGAAAAGTCATGAACAAAACACAGGACAGACAAGTTATGAACAGTTGTTAATGTACTAGATTCTCCAAGGCAATTGAGAAAACTTGATCGTATGGTAATGGTGAGATTTTAGTTTTTGACGAAATCCAAGCCATAGCCATTCTATCAGGAATTGGATATCCTAACACAATACTTGCAGCCAAACCTTTAGCCAGCACAATCTTGTGAGATTTATAGCACAACTTAATTTTATTTTGCTTTTATTTTCCTGAATGTTGATTGTTTTGCTCCCTTCAAATTTTTCACTGGTCACACACTAAAGTGAAAGAGGGAATAAAATGTGTCAAGATGATGAACTCACAAGGTTCCCATAAGCCCAAAAGCCTCCAATGGCGACTGGAAACAGGCACAAAGCAATAAAGAAATAGGCAACTTTGGCTCCTTTCCACATGGGCACATGAGCTGGGTGCTTAAATGTTGATGGCATTGTTGCCTGAAGAAAATCAAATAAACTCCTTCAGATTAAAAAAAAATAAAACCCTGAAATGATAATGATTTTTTCATATAAAATCATTGCTTCGAAACTCAGAGTGAATACCTGAATCTCCATGGCTAGATTGTGCCCTCTGAAAGCAAAGGCAACAATCCCAAGAGCATTCATGACTGAAAAGACGGAAGCACTAAATGATGGCAAAGAAAGGGGTTCATAAGAGATTGTAGGTGGCCTTTGTTGGCTAACAGAAAGAACCCACACCATGGTAGAGTAAGTGATAGCTGTTATGGCACCGATGAGTGAAAGTCCCGCAATTGAATTCAGATTTGGGAGCTGGGACAGAACGATGCATAGAGAAGTGAATACCAGGTACCACTCAACTGTTGTTAGGGGATTTGATGAACAGAGTGGCCCACAAACTATTTGGAAGAATAATTTCATTGTCTCCCCTCCTATAAGAATCAAAGCTGTTGCGGTTCCAGCTGACAAATAAACTGTTGGGAAGAGCGCAAGCCAGAGGCCTAACCTTTCCCCTGCAACCACAACAATACAGAATCAATATAGAACAGAAATTGCAAAAGACAAAAACTTCTCCAGCTTCAATCACCATGCCATTGAACTCCAATTGACAAAATAAACAGAGATGCCAATCAAGCACTGTGAAATATTGATTCCAATCAATTTGAGCAGAGGTTATAGTTCAAGTAACACTCTTACAATTTACTTTATGATTGAATGTCTGAATCTATACCCGTGCTTCATTATTTCTGAGCTTACGAATTTAACAGTTTATTGGGCATAGAATCTATCAGATTTTCAACTGAGCGTGACATGATTCTCACCGAATGCAGCTTGTGCAAGCTCCACATATCTGTTGTATCTCTTCCCGGGAACAGCTTCATGCAGCTGAACCAGAATCCATAGAGTGTAAAGTTGCCAGCAGTAGGCTATGGTTAAGGACAGTATTCCCCAACTCCTGGAGAAACAGAAAAAAAGAAGGTAAATCAACTAAATTCAGTTGCTTCTGTGCCTCTAAGCAACTAATCCAATTTCCATTCTCATATTTTGAAATTTTCTAGAAGCTCCAATTAAGGAATACGGCAGCAGAAGCGCTGCAAATCTTTTTCTGTTTTAATTTTGTCTCTGAATTTGAGCATTTAACTCCTCCTTTACCTAGCTTTGTTGGTAGGATAGAAAATGCTGAATTAAGTAACCAAACAATCAATTGCAAAGACCAAAATCAGAGTGGTAAATTTGGTCATTTTAGCTCTTCTTCACCTTATAACTTTCTAGGAGCTGCAAACATGCTCAAATCAGTCTCATTACAGTGTCTAAAGTACTTGACTGGTCCTTTCTACTCCCTCTAAAATCAGTCAAAGCCAAGTGTCAAACTGAACGCATCCCGGCTCTTGTCAGAACCAAGATATTTCAGAACTCAAGGCAATAATATATTAAAAAGCATAATTTAACACTGTTTCTGTACTTTTTTTGGTCATCAAACTTCGATGGAAGTGATAGGTTTCAATGTTGAAAGCTGAACAATTTAAAAATATCAACAATCTTGATCATGAATGAGCAAAAAGCTACAAAAGCAACAATCAAATATAAAGGGGACCTCTGAAATTGGCCAAAGGTAAAAAAACAGAATTATGAGCGGCCCAATAACAAATTTGGTATCCCTTGTCTAGAATAATTGAATATGCATAAAACCAAAACATGAAATGACCAGCTTCAGCTTTCTAGTATGTTTCTATATCTTCTATTCAAAAACAAATCTTCAAGAACATTATAAAAAGATAAAAGAAGATCACTTTGTAGACCCACAGTCCACAAACTTTTAGCAAAATTCTTCTGACCACCATGTGAAGCCAGTGCTGCAGAGTACAGTCACATTTTCTCATTCGTTGAAATAAAAAGAGAAAAACTCACACCTCACATTTTATATACACAACTGAAAGAAATTGAAATAGGGTAAAAATCAACAAAATGTTTGAGGATATAATTGGGTAGTGGTACTACAAACTCGAACGCATCAACAGAAGGAAAAAGAAATGAAGTCCAAAGCTGAAAACATGATCAAGATGAGCAATTTGAGGGGGTGTGGGGCATAGACTGAAAGCAAGAATCAACCCATGAACATAACTAGAAACCAGTGTCCATCAGATGCATTATTAGTTAAGTACTTCAACATACTAAATATATCAAGCAAGAAGTATAGTTTAGTACTTCTATATATGCTCTTCAGACATACAAAATGTAAAGCAAAAGATCAAGGAGTAGTAAATACCAGCCAAGAAAAGCAAAGGCAACAGGCAAAACAAGGGCTTGAAACCCAACACCAGCATTCAAGTTATGAAACGCCGCATAATGAGCATTCCCATTACGAGACTCGGTGATAGGAAGCCAAGCATCTTGCGGATTTAGCTTAGTCAAATGACCCACTTCCTCTAAATAACCCTTCATGTTAATCAACACCCTCTTCATTGGCGTCCCTATTGGGCTCAAAAACCTCGGCGAGATAAACGATGTCGGTGTCCATGCTGTCGATGATTTCGCTTCCTTTGAAGCTGGCCTTGGTGACCTTTGACCTGACGGAGTCAGTATCTCTGGCGTCGATGCACGTGGCGTTGCTGGAATGGATATTAACTCCGTCTCTGGTCTCTCCTCCATTCTTGAATGCTCTCTCGGTGCACACTCGACCCTCTTTGCGTTGAAATAGAAGTATAAAGTGTGTGTACGAGATTTTGCTTTCTTTGTTACTTTACGTATGTTTATCCTTTTCAGTTGTGTCTGAACCCGAGTGGCTGTGAGGAGGAATGTGAGGGGGTGTAAACAGAGAGCATGAAAGTTTGAAAATTTATGATCGCAACCGTTGATTTTGCATGGAAGTGGAAACGAACGGAGCAGGATGGTTGTAAAAAGGTTGGTTGTGATACGTGTTTCTCGGGTAACGTGAACAAGGTTTCTGAATTTACAGGCGTGAAGTTGACCGGTTTTGATTTCGATTGATGGGTTTCTTTGTTTGTGTGTTTGTGTGAGTGAGTGAGGGACAAGAGATGCAATGCTGATGAGATATATACTATTATATATAGTGAGGTGAGAGGAGCAGGTGAGTGTAATGGATGGTGGGGGGATGGTTATAAAACCCGGTCTAGCATATTCCTCGGTTTAAAGTTTGTGTTATTGGTAGACCGGGTTAATCTAATTTGTTGGATTTAAAAAAAACAATAAATCAAGAAAGATTTTACTTGGATTTTGATAAGGCTAATTGGATTACATAGATTTTACCAGCTTAATTTTCATCTAATTTTATATGAAAATTATTCTAAATACCAATCACTGAAAGTCTATTTGGAAACGTTGTATAATCCATATTTTTTAAAAATTAAAATTTTTTGTTTAAAATTAATATTTTTTAGTGATTTTAAATCGTTTTGATGTGTTAATATTAAAAATAAAAAAATATTATTTTAATATATTTTTAAATAAAAAATATTTTAAACCGTTATGTAATACATAAATTAGTGTGTTTAATAAGTTTTATTTGTAGTTGCAGTCAAGAATTTATATTTTTTTTAAAAAAATAAGATTAAAAAGAAAGACTTTTAGCCAAACCAATATAACCTCCTACGGTGTATAGACAAACAGAGCCTTAACTTGTGCCGGCCGGGTTTGGTATGACTAGTATGGGGTGGGGCATTGGGGTAGGTCAAAGAATGCATCGATCATTTCAATCAGGGTGTTTGATGAATGATCATTTTAGAGTGGGTCCCAGGCCTTGCTCCGGATTTTCCGTTGTCATGAATAATGGATGCGTGGCGCGTTGGTCTTGGAATGTCAAAGTGTGTGGTTTTGTACCGATTGCTAGATAACCCTAAAAGTGTTATTTGGCTATTAGCAGACTAATTTTCACGGTTTTAATTACTCTTATTTTTTACTAGTTAAGGAAGATTATTGTGATTTTTCTATGATATTTAAGTTATTCTGCTAATCAATTTATTTATTAATCAAGATTAAATTTTATTTTTAAATTTTTTTAGTAATATTTTTTTACATTTGATTTAATACACTTAATAAAACAATTTTTTTCGATATCTGTGCTATAAAATCACCATAATTTTTTATATAATTCTTTTGGATTTCTTCAAGCACTATGCAATAAATTGAAATTCATGAAATACTATATAAAATCATGTAATTTTATATTTTTTTTATAGACCTTGGACCATAATCCATGGAATAATTTGTTTTAGATTTTCGATCATTGAGTATAAATAAACAAAAATTGATTTAAGTTATAATATATTTTACAGGTAAAAATATGTGTTTTATATTTTCAAAAAATTTATTATTTTAAATAAAATTTTAAAATACGTGAGAATTTTAATTTTAATCTTATAAACAAAAAGTATTGAAAGAGGTATTTTAATTTTAAAAATATAAAATTACACAGTCCATTAATTTAAAAAGAAAAGGTCTTGAAATTCATACGAAAAAGGAACGCCGTGCGCGTGGGATAAGCTATAAAGATCCGAGACCAATCAATAAAGTAAGGAAGAGGAACATTGAAGGGTCCCACAGTCATCGATTACTGCGCGGCGGTAACTTTGAAAAAAAGTAGGGACACGCGGTGTCAGGTTTGTTCGACACCACCACGTGCCACTCATCTCGCGTGGCTTGCGCACCCATGCGATTATTAGCCTTGCCATATTTGTTAACCACGCATGGTGCCTGTCTGCAAAAAAATTGAAGTCTCGGACAGAAGAGATCTCCATTTGAAGTCCCGGACGGACGTTCATCCCATGCTTAGCTTCTATCATTAATCATTAAATTCGATGATCTGAAAATAATTTAAATTAGATATGAGGTTAAATTATAAAAAAATATTGATTGATTCGGTAAAATTTAATTTATGTCGATAAATTTTTAATAATATGATGAAACTCATTTTAAATTGGATTAATTAAATTTAAAAGAAAAAAAATACATCGCTATAAAAAAAAAAGTAAATAATTTAAATTAACTTGATAAACCAAGTATTTATTTTGAAATCAATCTAGAAGTTATACCTAATGACCGTCTTTGATTAATGATGAAAAACTAGCATGTCGAACAGCGTATCATTTCGTTTTTTTTTCTTCGTTTTGCATGCTTAGTCAACATAATACTATTCTATACAGTCCTTCGATTGTTTTTTTCTCGGTGGCAATTATCATTTAAATTTGGAGGATTATTGGCATAGCTTGTATTTTTATTTTTACATGTTTTTTAAAGAATATTTTTAATTTAAAAAAATATTAAATTTATATTTTTTTTAGAGCTTTATAATGTTTTGTAACGGATGGTTATTATTCTCCGAAGCAAAGAGATGGACCACAGCGCACCAGGGCTTGCTTGCCGAAAGTTGAATCGGCGCTGCTGTTCCGGTTATTCTTCCGACTGCATTTATTT
>Ga0325404_1001830_pt1 | contig 22618 bp, 10 predicted proteins | sample PopdelMetagenome_18_FD_205664 | JGI IMG/M metagenome (GOLD analysis project Ga0325404, IMG submission 205664) | Populus deltoides microbial communities from Bellville, Georgia, United States - Xylem-Control-R1 | ecosystem: Host-associated > Plants > Phyllosphere > Stem > Wood/Secondary xylem...
GATTGACGAGAGGGTTGAGAGGTATAGGTCCAAAAAAAGCGATGACTGAAATCATATAGAATAAAACTATTGATTAATTCTGGAAATGTAAATGTGAAGTTCGGTCATGATCTTTTTGATGGACAAAACGAATGCGATTGTGCTGTATCTGATCGTGATATTGTGTTGTGTGAATTTGGCTTCGGCAGTTGGTGAAATGGGTTGTAAACAGTCTCCTCATTTCGAGTGATGATCTTGCATGCCAGATTATGTTCTCACGCGGCACTTTTAACTAACGAATTCAACTGCTGATTCTCTCGGAACAGGAGAAAACGAGTCAATTTGAATTACATTTATTAGGCCAGCCTGTCATAAACCTATATCACGAGGATCCTAACCCAGTACGGAAACGAGCATTCATCAGAAAAGAAATGAATAGCCATAAGTTGTCTCCATGATGAATTGTTGGCTTGATTTTGACGAGAATCATCATGCAAAGCATAATGGCGAAAGAAGAGACCTTTGGTGTAAAGAAAGGATAGAGGAGATGATTAGAGATGTATATTTTTATTGAATACCTTTACAAGTGTCCTCGCTTCACCACGGCCTGGTTTGTTTTTTTTTAACGTAAAAAAACTAAGATAAGGTGATTCATATTTCGAGTCATAGATATTTTTAAGAATTGAACAAATTTTACAATAAAACAGGATAATGATGACCAAAAGAAAACGAATGCTTCTCAAAAGAAAAAAATTATAAAGTTAAATTTTAAAAATAAATTAAAAAATAATAATGATGGCTATTCCTAATAATTCAAATATAGAAAAATAAAATTGAAAAAAAATAAAACACCTACAAACCCGAGTGACGCCGTCGAATGTCGCAAGCCGAATCATGCGAAGAAAATAACCTAATAGAAGGCAAAACAAGAAAAATGATGAGACTTAATTTTAAAAACAACTCAATTTTAAAGAACAAGCCTGGAAAAAGATATATATATATATAAAAGCGACCCCAAAAAAACACCCAAGTTAAACAACCAAACATGTTGTCTAGATCAAGATAACCTGATTGAAAAAAAAATTGTGAAGCCCATTTTTTTAAATAAATAACTTTGAAGGATGAAGTCGGAAAAAGAATAAGTGCAAAAAAAAAATATCAAACTGATTTAATTTTTCAAACCTGTAACCTGAGTCACTAAACCAGAACCACCTTATTTAAAAAAACCATAAAACATAATTCTCAATGAATCAAATGTTGAAAGGATAAGATTTAAAAAAGAATCAATTATATAAAATGATTAAAAAATAGTAATTAAGAGAATAAAAACTAAAATTTAAAATAAAAATTATAAGAGGATAACCTAAAATTTTGAATTGAAGGGGAAAATTAAAAAGAAAAATCAAATTCACAGAATGATCCCAAACAAAAGGACAAAATAAAAAAGAATCAGATTTGAAAAAAAATAACAAATCACAATTATGGACTTAAGGACGAAACTGGAATTTGATAAAAGGACCAAGAACAAATTAAAAATAAGAAAAATGAGGAGCAAAGTAAAAAAAAATTAGTAAATGAGAGAATAACTTTAAAATTTTGAACGGCCAGCACGAAATTTGATTGGAGAAAAAAGACAAAAATAAAGTAGGGGTTGTTGCCGACACACTGTCATATCAACGACAACACGTGTCTCTCCACATGGAATGATATGCCTTGATGCTTCCAACACTGTCGTGGAAGTTGTCATTTAGACGCTAAGAGACATTGCATGCGTTGCAGAAGATTATGGACACCTTCTATCGACTAGCGCGTACATCACAAACACCAATCAACTTTGATTTTTAAATTATATTTTATATTTATTAAAATATTAAATTACTCTTTGCCAACTTGATAAAACTAAGAAACCACAATAAAAATATGAAATGAATTGAGCTTAATAATTTTTTTATTATTTGTTTTATATATGGTTATCAAGGTATCATAACTTGGATAAGACGTTTGATAGGTTAACTTAAGTTTGATTTAATATATTATCGTTTTAACATTTTAAAAAAGATATCGTCTTGATTTCTTTTAGTTGAACTATAATTTTATTGGTCATCCAGATTGTCTTTAAATCTATCAAGTTAATTATATTATATCTGGTCAATCCAGATATTGGTAAGAGAAACAATTATACTAATAAACAATAACAACACCTCAATTTTTTTTTATGTTAAGAACAAAAAATCTTACACACAGCATAGTATAATACTTTATTTAAGTGGCAATGTCAAAGACAAATAAAACTTGCAAGCGAAAAACCCAAGACAGAAGCCTCCATCTACAAGAATAAATGGGTGAAGAAACAAAAGCAAACGGGCAGAAGAGAAGTGAAAATAAAAGCCTAAGGAAAATTGGCCCGATTCACCCTCACAACGGGGCCCAGTGCCACCCTTAGCCAGCCCCTAAATTCCTCTTAGGAATAGAACCTTTAGGACTTGAAATACCTTATCCACGTACGCATGTATATCTTCTTCTTCTTCTTCTTCTCTGTTGGAAACCAGGAGCTATATACTCGAGGACATTAATGTCTATGGCATTTTACATTCTTCGTCTGCTGCATGCCTTCTTGTTATTTTGTAATGATGTGTTTTTTGTTGCCTGCTATTCATCGCAACTCGATTTTCTACTCCTCTTTTCGAGCTGGCTTTGATGTCTCTTAGCACTGGTTAGACATTGAGGTTAGAGATGAGTAAAAAAACTGAAAAACTGAGTAAACCGAGAAAATCGAGAAAAAAATAACCAAAAAACCAAACAAAAAAACCGATTAGAATATTTAGAAAAAATCCCGGTTCGGTTCGTTTTTCAGTTTTGTAATGCACAAACCGGTTAAACCGGACCAAACTAAACCGGTTCTAAAAAACATAGTATAAATAGAAACAAATCTTTGCGCCAGTAGTAACCTAACCCTAGCACCCGCAGCCGCCCCCTTTCCTTCTCTCAAACACAGACACGAGACAACCAGAGACATGCCAACTCCAAGCATTAGCTGAAATTTGAAACCAATCAAGTCTCTCAAGTCTCAACAATAGATCAACGACTAATCGTGTTGGTGATTCGAGAAAAAAATGCCTTTTTTCGTAGCAAAAAGAGGGCTTGGGCAACTATTTACGGCAGGGAAGCCGTAAGGGAACGAACTACATAGGATTCTCCAGCTTTTGATCTTAGAAGGCGACCCAAGGTAGGGCTGTGACTTGTATGAGTGACCCATCCCTCTATGGTCGAGCTGCTTCGCCCCTCTCTTGACAAGGTCAGTCTCCAAAGATCCTATGTTCATCTCTGTTTTATAATAATTCTTGATAATTACTCTTATAATAATTCATCCCTGTTTTAATTTTAATCTGTCACTATACACAGTGTTCGATTAACAGATGAGATTAAAACTACTCCAGCAGATCATCAGCCCATCTGCTTCCATTCCAGTCGCTTTCTCATATTAGGGATCTCTATCTCAGATTTGTCAACTTGTGAGTTTCTCATCTCTAGTCTTCACTCATGAGTTTTAATTATGTTTTACCCTTTTTAATTAATTAATTAGTTTATCCTCTATTATATTTATCTTATTTGCTTTTCAATGCAGAGATCAGAGACATAGTTGCTGTTTTGAATGCTTAAAAATCCATTTCTAATGTAACCATTTGTAGTTTTCACTTTAGCTGTCTCATAATGCTTTTTTTTTTTGTTGATAATTAACTATTTGTAGTTTTCACTTTAGCTGTTTTGAATTTTTTTGATCTTAAAATGCTTTTTTTCGTTGATAATTAAGGAAATGAGAGATTCATTATCTGTATTTTGATGACATTGGCTGCTATGAACACATAGGAAGAGAGTGCCTGCATTTGACACATCACATTCAATAAAAACTCCATGCACTTTGTACTTGTATATAAATGAAGGCAAAAAGGTTTTAAGTAGGATGTTATGTTCTACAACTAATCAACTTTTATGTAAAAAACAAATGAAAAATATCATTGCAGTAAATGACTTTCTTGATAATACAATAGCACTTCTAATCTAAAATAATTTGAGTCCATCTAACATGTTAAAAGGAACAAATGAAGCAGAAAATGGCATTATGAGACATATAAAAATAAATAAGATACTAAAGACAATACTTAAAAATGAACTTACATAAAAAGAATGCCTTTTAAAGTTATGAAAACACCAGTATTTTTATTTGAAGCCTGAGAATATATTTTGGATAAAAATAGATTGATAAAACACTTTAAGATAAATTTACACTCAATCCTGCTAAAAAAAATAGACCATTTAACAAAAAGTTTCAGGGATGGTTGTTGATGTTTATTTATTTGACTAAAAACATTGCTACAAGTAAATGTAAGTTTAGAAATAATAGCGACAATATCAACATGTATATGAAACAAGCTGATTTTGGGTTCATTTAATCATGTTTGTGGAAAAATTATGCCGACATGTCCTGCTACCAGTTTACACCAACCTGTATATGACAAAGGATTAACATGCTGTATTACATGAATGAGGTTGACAGATTTATAATCCATGCAGATTTGCATGTTAGATGTTGTGCACACATTGCAAAAGCAATACACTCACCTCCAACCATAAGTTTCAAATATTCTTCTCCTGCTCTCTCTATCTCTTTATCTCTCTCTGCTTTGCTCCTTAGTAAGATTATCTATCTACCTCCTAAATGGCTAGGCGTGTTTACCATATTTGGAAGGGACTGTAAGCTTCTTAATTCAATTATGATCTGGGTTATGTTTTATATAGTTTGTTTCTATAAGATTTAGACTAATGGGTTTTGTTGGAGTGAAGTTTCTGTGCTTTTCCAATGAATTAATGAACTTGTTGTTGTTTGTATTCTATTTTATTGAGAAACATTTTATATAATTCCTTTCATTTTTGTTTTTTGTTTTAATACATGTTTGGTTGTTGTTTTTAAATAATACTTTTATTTTTATATCTTTTAATTTAATTACTATGTTATAATTCTATATTTTTAATTTCAGGTTTTGATGACAATAGTATTAACTATGAAGAAATCAAAGCGCAATGTTCTTGATGTGCTTTGATTGACACGATATACAAATGAAGATTTATTTTTTTGGCTTGGAGTGTTTTATTATAATGTTATTTGTTGTTTTTGTTAAGTCCTTTGAAGGCAATATTTTGTAATTTGTATTTTAATTTGTGTTTTTTTTTAAACTTATCTGCAGACAAAACAAATGAAAAATAAAAAATTACTAGGAAGGCAACAAATGAATGTTCAGTGGCGCCTAAAAAAAGAATTGAATTAAAAGCCCGTCAGAAATTAAATTAAAAGCCCATCAGAAAGCCTATTAGAAACCCATTAAAAACAACCCAAAAATATATAGGTTTTCTCGGCTTTTTTACATTGAAAACCGAACCGAATCGAAACCGATTGATTTGACTTGGTTTCGGTTTGGTTTCAGTTTTTTTTAAATAAAATCGGTTTCACTTGGCATTCAGATCCAATAGATATTTTGCCTCTTTCCTTTTTGCCACGTGGAGAGACCTTCATCGCCCATTGCATCAAGGTATAATAGCAGAGCAGAGTATGCGAGGGCATCTGTGACAGTCGGCCCTGCGTCGCAGCACAAAAGATCGTCCCTCCATTACTTGTATTGTCTCTTACTTTTTAGTGGTGTCAATTACTCAATTTATTAGTGGTTTCAATTACTCAATTTTATGTGTCTCAAAAATTATTATTTTTTAAATGGATACGAGAATTTTTATATTTTTAAAATAAAATTTACGATACGAAGATATTTTGTCAAATTTTATTATATATTTTTTTAAAGTACACACATTTATTATGCTATTATCTCATTAAATGCCTATACTGTAAGTGGACCGAGGAAGAATTTGGCTTTGGAAGATCAAAGAAGATGGAATTTGCCCAGGGCAGTGAACGGTGGAGATGGGGTTTGGAATATAAAAATCTACGTGGATCCATTCGTGACACATTAAATGACAAAACTCGAACGAAAGCATATTAGCAAGCGTTTGGAAACTCGACTGTATTTAAAAAAAAATATTTTTTTTATTAAAAACTAATTTTTTTATATATTTTGAATTATTTTCATGTGTTAATTTTAAAAATAATTTTTTAAAAATAAAAAAAATATTATCTTGATGAATTACGACATGAAAAACACTTTAAAATACAACCACAACCAAATTAGCCAAATATTATAGAAACTTTTACTTCCTTCCAACTCAATTCAAATTTGTAGTAATTGAGTCCTTTAGATTGTTCAAGACGAAATTCTTCAATTATCTCTTAACCTGTTTTTAATTGTTAAGTTCATTGCATGTTCATGTATCAGTATTCTATTACCTTCATGATTTGTTTTCATTACAATAAAATTAAAATATGACATTAACGAACTAAATTATATTGATTAAGTAGCACAGTACAAAATCACCATTGACCCTGTTTTTCAGCTAAAATACTTCTATACATATATAATTAAATTGATTGTTTTGAGAAAAATATAGAACTTAATTGATTGAAATTCGTGTGTGTTTTTAAAATTTAGAGCTAAATTGATCATGTTTAGAGTTTGAAAGTACAGATATACTCATTCAAATCATTTACATATTCATCGCTCTATTTTATGATTGACCATATCTCTTCATCTAATGTTAAAAATCTCTCTAAACAAATTTCAACCACATAATTTTTTAAAAAATGTAAAAGAATAATTAAGAAAGAAAAGAATAAAAAATACAATTAGGGATGAAATTGAAAAAAAAAATAAAAAAGAGCTATAATTGACTAAATAATTAAAAATTAAAAAGTCAAAGATCAAATTGGAAAAGATGCCTAAATACGGAGACCACTTTATGCTATCATGGATGAAATTGAATGAAATAAAAAAGGGTTGAAATTTGCTAAAATTTAAAAATTCAAAGGCTAAATTAAAAAAAATAACAAAACTGAGGGGCTTGTTTGAAAACCTGAAATTTATATTTAAAGGAAACAATGTGTCATGTACAAAACAACGTTGTTTGACACCATTTTAATAAATAAATAAATAAAATTCACCAAAAAAATATCGTTTTGTTACATGCTTTTGAATAATATCATCTCCCCCCTGCATGATTGTTGCATTTTTTTTTCATTGCTTTGGCTGGACTTTGACCTCTTTTTTATCTGTCTTGTACCTTCAAAAAATGACTAACAACATAAAATTTCTTTTCCTTGCATATGTACTTCATATCAGCAAAAAACACGTGTTTGAACTCTTTCAAACTGGTATAAAAAGGTCAATCCAAGCATACTTGGACAAAGTGTACAACCAAAGCAGAGGGTTAAGATTAACCTAAGGGAACCAATGGCTACGATCATTTTACCAGGAAAGGTTCCAAAAGCTTCTTTATTGCCTACAAATAAAGGTATAAATCAAGAAGAAGAGCCAAGCTAGAGAGAGAAAATGCCAAGATAGAGTGAGAGAAAAATAAACATGGGTTTAACTTAGGAGAAGTAAGGATACATTGAACCAGAAGGCAAGAGAGGTGAATGAAAAAGAGGAATATGAAAAAGAGAAGAAAAAACTTGAAATAAAAAAAAGTTAGGGAAAAAGAAGAGTTTTGGGTTGAAAATGAAAATGTTCTACGATAGAAAGTAGTAGAAGAAAAAAAAAAAGAAGAAGAAAAAGAGAAATTATGCAAAAACTAAAGAGAGAGAAACTTGAAGTAAAGAGAAAACCACACCACCTCCAGCACACTACCATCTCTTCTACCATAACAGTTCCTACCTTATCTGGCACCAACTCTAAGGTAAGCCAAATCCTTATTTTCTTCTTTTCCAGTAGGGTTTTTGCATTGTTTTGACTATTCACAAAAGAAAAATAATGCACATTACAATATTCATGCATGATTACCATTAATACATCCACAAATTTTTATTTTATTTTATTTATTTTTTCTCACTTCGATATAATGTTAGCTTTGTTTTGTAAAACTATGTTATTTTCTTTTTATGTATTCATATGTGTGTAAAACTTTATTTTTAAATATTTTATTTTATTTATATTTACCTTGTGTTTTGGATTTAATAAAACTATGCTTTCACCTTTTCATTTATGTATGTGTATGTAAATATTTATTTTTTTTTAAAAAGAACAAAAACATATAGCAAATGTAACTTTTTTTAAAACAAATAATGGGTAAAGGTGATTTTTATCTTCCTTTAAACAAAACCAAACGCTTACTCAAATTTTTAAAACCAGTGTATATTTTAGGATTCTTAGTCTGCTTAAAGAACTAGGTGACAACTTTATTTTTCATATTCCTTTTAATTTCTAACATCCTAAATTTATGTAAGGTGCAACACTCTTGATCTAAAGTGATGATATCTAGAAATAAAGAACTCAAGGTAGCTTTTTTTTTTTTTTAATTTAAAATATGGCAACATGAAACTAACATGACTAAAATGAATACAAAGCTATTTAAGATATTTTTTATAAAAGGATTAATCTTTAAATCCTATCAACTAGACATGAAAGCCCATGATTCTTTGAAGTTTTCCTAAACTTCATTAATTACACAAAAGAATGTAAGATGAATAGGCTCAAATTTACACGAGGGTCTCTTCTCTTATGAAAAGATGTCTTTTAAAGGACAAAGCCCCCTTCCTGGCCGAACCCACGTTAGCTAGGAACATACTTGTTGTGGGGGGGTATTGTCACACCCGATATCGCGGCGGCCTTAAAATTTTTCTTGATTATGGAAAAAGAACAGATTTCTGGCATCTTGTTCTTTTAGACGAAATCGTTTTGTTTAAGGAGTCGCCACTTAGTATTATGGTCACTAGGAACCCTAACCGGTCAACAGAGATTCTATGGTACGAGATTGGTTACGTAAAAGGAAAGATATTATCACCCCTTAAACGTTCTGCCTGAGGCAGACTGCATTGCTCGTTTTGTCTTAAATTGCTAAATGTTTATTAGTTTATGCTATGATGATTTGCTTATAATATTCCTAACTCTGGTGTCAGTGAATATTCTACTACGGATACTTCCAACTCTGGCGTTGGTAAGTATTACGTAACCCACATGGGCTGGGCTGGACCCAGCCAGCCCGGCCCGGTCATTGGCCCAAGCCAGTGACCCGGTTGGGCAACATGAAGCACGCATGAACTAAATCACGCATGCATGAGCAAATAAAGGAATTAAAATTAGAATGTACAGTAGGAAGTGAATTAAAATGAAAAGCAGGGAAATAAAAGCTTATTTACATAGCTCTGGAAATACCGAAGACAGTAGCAACAATGGTTTTGGTCTTGGTGGCTTTCCTCTGCTTTTATTTTTCTTTCTTTTGCTTGGCTTTTTTTGTTTCCCAATGTTCTTCCCTCCTGCTTCTTCGTCTCCGTCCCCTCTTGGATTTTTTTTGTGTTCTAGTCTCCTCCCAGTTCTGCTTATCTTTCCTGGTTTCTTAGTTCTCTCTCCATCTCCTGTGTCTTCTGCCTTTGTTCTTCCTCTGTAAGTTCAATGGGAAGGGGTGAAGGTGGTGCCCCCTGAGTTACTCGTCTTCCGCTCGTCGTCCCTTGTCCTCGTTTTTGTTTGTCTTCTGGTTTTTCTCTGTTTATCCCCAAGGTCCTTTCTGTTTTCCTTTTTTTGTTCTTTTCGTGACCTTCTCCCCCAGTTCCTCCCTACGTTTTATTCCTTCTTTCATTTTTTTTGTTCTTTTTCGTTCCTCTATCCTCTCTGTTTAGCCTTCGGCTCTTTTTTTTTCTTGTGTTTCTCCCCCAGTCTTTTGTGTCTTCCTCCTCTGTCTCCTGGGTTTTTTCCCCGTCTCTCCAATCAACCTTTGATTTTTCAGTGCTCCTCTGTTTATATAGAGCCCGACGGGTTGGTAACGGGCGGTATGCTGAGGGTCGACCACTATTAAGGCGCCCATAACTGAAGCCAATGGACGATTACTGCTGCAACGTTTCTCAGCCTTTACTGCAGAAAACGGTCACTGGCTTAAAGAAAAAGAAGATGAACAACGTCCTTTCAAAACGACGCTGTTTGGAGATAACAGGTGGCCATTTTACGTTTTGACCCGTTCAGTTTCGAAAGTCTTGTAATTAAGCCCCTGGTTTAGACTGTAATTGGCCTCATGCATTTGTACGCCATTTTCAATATAGTCCTTGGATTTTAATTTGCAATTTTGACCCCAAACTTTAATATTTCTTCAATTAAAGTCCTTGAATAAATTAATTCCAAGCTCAATTAAGTCTAAAACTTGTCAATTCTCCAATAAAACCCTTGATTGGATTAATTTAAATTAACTTCAAGCTTAATGAAGTCTCAAAACTTATCAATTCTCCAATCAAACCCTTGATTAGATTAATTAAATCAATTTCAAGCTTAATCAAGTCTCAAAACTTATCAATTCTCCAATTAAACCCTTGACTTGATTAATTAAATTAGTCAAAAATTTAATTAAATCTTTAAACTTCCAATCATGTTGCCCTTAACCCAAATTTTAATTCATTCTTTATTTATTTCATTTTTACTTGTTTTTCATCATTATTATTTTTTTATCATTTTTAGTAAATAAAATAATAATAATAATTAAAATAAAAGGGTCAAAAAAATATCGTTTTGTTACATGCTTTTGAATAATATCATCTTCCCCCTGCATGATTGTTGCAATTTTTTTTTCATTGCTTTGGCTGGACTTTGATCTCTTTTTATCTGTCTTGTACCTTTAAAAAATGACTAACAACATAAAATTTCTTTTCCTTGCATATGTACTTCATTTCATCAAAAAACACATATTTGAACTCTTTGAAACTGGTGTGAAAAGGTCAATCCAAGCATACTTGGACAAAGTGTACAACCAAAGCAGAGGGTTAAGATTAACCCAAGGGAACCAATGGCTACGATCATTTTACCAGGAAAGGTTCCAAAAGCTTCATTGTTGCCTACAAGTAGAGGTATAAATCAAGAAGTAAGAAGAGCCAAGCTAGGGAGAGAAAAAATAAACAAGGGTTTAACTTAGGAGAAGTAAGGATACATTGAACCAGAAGGCAAGAGAGGTGAAAGAAAAAGAGGAATATGAAAAAGAGAAGAAAAAACTCGAAATAAAAAAAAAGTTAGGGAAAAAGAAGAGTTTGGGTTGAAAATGAAAATGTTCTACGATAAAAAGTAGTAGAAGGGAAAAAAGAAGAAGAAGAAAAAGAGAAATTATGCAAAAACTAAAGAGAAAGAAACTTGAAGTAAAGAGAAAACCACACCACCTCCAGCACACTACCATCTCTTCTACCATAACAATTCCTACCTTATCTGGAACCAACTCTAAGGTAAGCTAAATCCTTATTTTCTTCTTTTCTAGTAGGGTTTTTGCATTTTTTTGACTATTCACAAATGAAAAATAATGCACCTTACAATATTCATGCATGATTACCATTAATACATCCACAAATTTTTATTTTATTTTATTTATTTTTTCTCACTTCGATATAATGTTAGCTTTGTTTTGTAAAACTATGTTATTTTCTTTTTATGTATTCATATGTGTGTAAAACTTTATTTTTAAATATTTTATTTTATTTATATTTACCTTGTGTTTTGGATTTAATAAAACTATGCTTTCACCTTTTCATTTATGTATGTGTATGTAAATATTTATTTTTTTTTAAAAAGAACAAAAACATATAGCAAATGTAACTTTTTTTAAAACAAATAATGGGTAAAGGTGATTTTTATCTTCCTTTAAACAAAACCAAACGCTTACTCAAATTTTTAAAACCAGTGTATATTTTAGGATTCTTAGTCTGCTTAAAGAACTAGGTGACAACTTTATTTTTCATATTCCTTTTAATTTCTAACATCCTAAATTTATGTAAGGTGCAACACTCTTGATCTAAAGTGATGATATCTAGAAATAAAGAACTCAAGGTAGCTTTTTTTTTTTTTTAATTTAAAATATGGCAACATGAAACTAACATGACTAAAATGAATACAAAGCTATTTAAGATATTTTTTATAAAAGGATTAATCTTTAAATCCTATCAACTAGACATGAAAGCCCATGATTCTTTGAAGTTTTCCTAAACTTCATTAATTACACAAAAGAATGTAAGATGAATAGGCTCAAATTTACACGAGGGTCTCTTCTCTTATAAAGAGATGTCTTTTAAAGGACAAAGCCCCCTTCCTGGCTGAACCCACGTTAGCTAGGAACATACTTGTTGTAGGGGGTATTGTCGCACCCGACATCGCGGCGACCTTAAAATTTTTCTTGATTATGGAAAAAGAACAGATTTCTGCCATCTTGTTCTTTTAGGGGAAAATGTTTTGTTTAAAGAGTCGCCACCTAGTATTATGGTCACTAGGAACCCTAACCGGTCAACAGAGATTCTATGGTACGAGATTCGTTACGTAAAAGGGAAGATATTATCACCCCTTAAACTTTCTGCCTGAGGCAGACTACATTGCTCGTTTTGTCTTAAATTGCTAAACGTTTATTAGTTTATGCTATGATGATTTGCTTATAATATTCCTGACTCTGGCGTCAGTGAATATTCTACTATAGATACTTCCAACTCTGGTGTTGGTAAGTATTACGTAACCCACATGGGCTGGGCTGGACCCAGCCAGCCCGGCCTGGTCACTGGCCCAAGCCAGTGACCCAGCTGGGCAACATGAAGCACACGTGAACTAAATCATGTGTGCATGAGCAGATAAAGGAATTACAATTAAAATGTACAGTTGGAAGTGAATTAAAATGAAAAGCAGGGAAATAGAAGCTTACTTACCTGGCTCTGGAAATACCGAAGACAGTAGCAACAATGCTTTTGGTCTCAGTGGCTTTCCTCTGCTTTTGTTTTTCTTTCTTTTTCTCTGCTTTTTTTGTTTCCCAGTGTTCTTCCCTCCTGCTCCTTCATCTTCGTCCCCTCTTGGCTTTTTTTCGTGTTCTAGTCTCCTCCCAGTTCTGCTTTTCTTTCCTGGTTTCTTAATTCTCTCTCCGTCTCCTGTGTCTTCTGCCTTTGTTCTTCCTCTGTGAGTTCAATGGGAAGGGGCGAAGGTGGTGCCCCTTGAGTTACTCGTCTTCTGCTTGTCGTCCCCTCTCCTCGTTTTTGTTCGTCTTCTGGTTTTTCTCTATTTATCCCCGAGGTCCTTTATGTTTTCCTTTTTTTGTTCTTCTCGTGACCTTCTCCCCCAATTCCTCCCTGCGTTTTATTCCTTCTTTCATTTTTTTGTTCTTTTTCGTTCCTCTATCCTCTCTGTTTAGCCTTTGGCTTTTTTTTTCGTGTTTCTCCCCCAGTCTTTTCTGTCTTCCTCCTCTGTCTCATGGGTTTTTTCCCCGTCTCTCCAACCAACCTCTGATTTTTCGGTGCTCCTCTGTTTATATAGAGCCAGACGGGTTGGTAACGGGTGGTATGCTGAGGGTCAACCACCATTAAGGCACCCATAATTAAAGCTAACGGACGATTACTGCTGCAACGTTTCTCAGCCTTTACTGCAGAAAACGACCATTAGCTTAAAAAAGAAGAAGATGAACAACGTCCTTTCAAAATGACGCCGTTTGGAGATAACAAGTGGCCATTTTACGTTTTGACTCGTGCAGTTTTGAAAGTCTTGTAATTGAGCCCCTGATTTAGACTGTAATTGGCCCCATGCATTTGCGCGCCATTTTCAATGTAGTCCTTGGATTTTAATTTTGCAATTTTGATCCAAAACTTTAATATTTCTTCAATTAAAGTCCTTGAATAAGTTAATTCCAAGCTCAATTAAGTTTAAAACTTGTCAATTCTCCAATAAAACCCTTGATTGGATTAATTTAAATTAATTTCAAGCTTAATTAAGTCTCAAAACTTATCAATTCTCCAATCAAACCCTTGATTGGATTAATTAAATCAATTTCAAGCTTAATTAAGTCTCAAAACTTATCAATTCTCCAATTAAACCCTTGACTTGATTAATTAAAGTAGTCAAAAATTTAATTAAATCTTTAAACTTCCAATCATGTTGCCCTTAACCCAAATTTTAATTCATTCTTCATTTATTTCATTTTTACTTGTTTTTCATCATTATTATTTTTTTCATCATTTTTTTTTATCATTTTCAGTAAATAAAATAATAATAATAATTAAAATAAAAGGGTCAAAAATTGGGTTATGACAGATACCATGTGTGGATATGGACACACATCACCATTGGTGCTGTCTATAGGGACACCAATCATGTTGGGTTACCCAAGCCCCTTGCCTAGGGACTATGATGATATCACTATCTCACATCGGTTGTTATTACCCATTTAGGGGCCTTAAATAAACAAAAAAAAAAGAAGAGAAAATTCAAAAATAATTAAAAAATAATAGAAAAAAATCATAAAAATATATCAATAAAAAGAATATACCAGAATGTCAAGGAAAATTTTGAAGACTAGTTGAGAAAGATCAAAATATACAAGACTGAAAAATTTAACAGTGCCTTTTTTACTGAGAAAGACCTTATTAGCAAAGGAAAATTAAAATTAGATGTTTAAGGACTCACTTGGAATTTATCAAGGTTTAATTGAATTTATTAAGAGTTTAATTACAAGAAAAAAAATGATTGTTGAAGTCAATTTAGGCTTTAATTGAAAGAAATTAAAGTCTAGGGGTTGAATTGCAATTTTTAAAAGTTAATTTGGTCAAATCAGGAGCTTAATTGCATAAATATTAAAATTTAATGAACAATTAGAGACTTGATTAAGGAAATCTAAAACCAAGAACAAAACTAAAAAAGACCCGCGAATCTGAAATTGACCAAATCAAGGGCAAATTGAATAAATTGGAAGTTTGTTGGTCAATTTAGGGTCCAAATGCATAAATTTAGAACCAAGAACTAAAATTAAAAAGCAGTGAACTCTAGGGCTGACAATTGAGTGTAGCAAGGGTGAAATTGCATGAAATTAAAAGTCTAGAGGCATTTACGGGTACAATTAAACGCAAGTGTAAGAACAAGTACTCAATTGATTTTTGTCAAATCCCAAATTAAGAACCCTAAACGATGTGCCATTCATACTTGATGAAAAGAAGGTGAATGACACATTGTTCGTCAATTTGCACATTTGTTTTGACAATTTTGGCTAATCGAGTTGGCAATTTCAAACGCATGAATGTGGAGTTACAAACCTCTAAATTGAGTAAGGTTGGATTCAAATGAAATGTGTGCACCTCTTGTACCAACTTCAGGTGGTCTTAGACGATGATGGCATTAGAATTGCTCTGACGCGGCCTTGAAATTGGGCTACTCAGTCATCCGTGACAGTGCAACCATAATGCAAAAATTGATTTGGTTTTCATATGTTTACATATAAAAGCTTTTCAATGGGCTATTATCAAGGGTTTAAAACACTTCTCTTAGGATCAAGTAGTTAAAAATGGATTCAAAACCTCCCAAAAGCCTATCAAAACCCTATGAATACCCTCATCAAGATTAAGAAAAGGGACTAAAAAAGGAAAAGAAAAATAAAAAGATAGCAAAAGATAAGAAAAAAAAGAGAAATATCAATAAGAAACATAAGTGTAGAGGTTTAAAAGCCTAAATAAAAGTTTTTTTAAGCTTTGCAAGTTTGTGAGAGACAATATTTTCTAAAGAAAAGCCAAGAGAGAGTAGTTGTTCTAGGTATAAATTGCTGACCCAAAAGTAGGTCCTTTATTGCTTTGTTTTGTTTTTTTTGTTTTGCTTTGGATTATATTTATGTTTACAAACATAGAAAAAATATTTGGAATGTTTAACAAATAATGTTGCTTTCACTAACTTGTTGTGTTGTTTTATTTAATGATGTTCTTTTAAAGTCTTTTTATGTTTTTGATATATTAAAATTGCTATTAAGTTTGTTTTTATATATATATATATATTGTTGTTTTAGTTTTTGTTTATCTTAAGCTATGCATGTTAAAGCAAAGATATTTATCTTGAGTTTGCTAGGCTTGTTCATGCGTAAAATAGGTTTAAAAAATCAATTTTGAATCCATGTTGCATGAACATGTAGGCTGTTTTAGGTTGGTAGTTTTTTTATTGGTACCTCATGCTTGATTTTGATGCTATTATTTTTTTTATTACTTTTTTTGTTCAAACATGTTTGTGTATGATATTGTGATTTCTTGGGATAAAAAAACATGTTTTAGAAGCAAAAAATGCTCATTTCTAGGTTTGGAATAGGTTGCCCTAGGCTGGTAAATTCCTGGGTTATTTTAGGCATTGTTCTTTATGTTTATAGAAAGAACATTGTCTTAGCCCCTAGGTTTGAACCGATTTCAGGTCATTTATTTACACATAACCCTTCCTTATGCATGATTAACCAATAATGTAGTGTTTATTAATGTAAATTAATAACATGATTGTAACAATTTTTAATCATAGGATTTTGGTTTACAACCAAAACTCATTTTGATAAAATTGTGATGTTTGAATGATAATCGAAGTGAATGAATATTATATTATTGACACTTTCATGATTTTCAATATGTATGTGCTTTTATTTTGACCAAATCTGGTCTACTTTGGGTTCTATGTTGCTGGGTTTATTTTGGTGTTCTTGGTGTTTTTTTGTGTTTAATCCTTTTTGTTCAAGAATTTTAGAGTTTTTGTGTTTTTTGAGTGTTTAATCTATTTTTTGAATTTAGTTTTGTTTTTGAGTTGTTTTCGAGTGAAAACAAGATATTTTATTTGATATATAATTGAATAAAAAATTTCAGGTCAACTCAGCCAGGCAAAAAAAGATTAGGTCAAACGGTTTAATACCCTATTTGGTTTGTCATATTTTTTTGTTAAAGGGTTTTGGATTTAGGATGTGTTTGACAAACATCCTTTATGCTCATTTTTTGTAGTTTTATTGCAAAGAAAATGAGTTTTTTTCTAAATAAAACCTAAATAATAATAATTTTTTTCTTACATATAGTTAAAAATCCCAAAGCTATTTAAGTTTTTATTTTTTTTTAAAATATAAAATACTTTGACATGTTTTTTTTTAAAAATATTGCATGGATTTTACAACAAGTTTGTAAAATTCTAAAGGATTTTGGCCTACATTTTAAAATTAAAAAAATTAGTTTTGTTTCTATTAATATGTGGGATTATGAACTTATACATAATACATATTCTTAATATTAAATAAAAAGATATTTTATTTTTTTATGTTGGCATTGGAACTATTAAGTTTTTAACCTAATAAGATAAAGACCTCGTTACTGAATGAGACTTTTCTTAAACCTTAAACAGATCAATGATTAGAAAACACATCATTTTCTTAGTTTATATAAGACAAATAAACTATACAACTTACCTCAGGTAAGACATATTAGGGATGTTAATAACTTACATTTACACAATCAGTCCTTTTACCTAGACTCTGAGATTAGTTAGGGTTTCTAGTGATCAAAATACTAGGTGGCGACTCCTATTTCTTCTTCTTTTTTTTTTTCCACTGATAAAGAACAAGAATTCTTTGTCATTTCCACCCACATCTTTCCCAACGATCCTGATCCTGAAAAATGATCATCGTGGCACCACACATATGCAACATCGACTAAAAGATGAGAGCTCTACTCGCTTATAAAGCATGAGGGCCTCTTTTCTTTTCAAGAGGCACCTTTGCAAGGACAAAACCCATTACATGGTTGAACTCGTATTATCTAGGACAATACTTTGTAGAGGGCCTAACATGTGTGGATATAGGAATAAAATAATGATGTGTGTGCCCATATTCATATATGGTAGGCCCCCAAGAGGTATTGCCCCTGTTGACATGGGTTTTACCACGTAGTGGGTTTTTTTTTTTGTTGAAAAGGTTTCTCTTGAAAAGAGGAGAGACTCGTGTGCTATATAAGGGATTAAGGTCCTTGTCTCCTAGTCGATATGGGATAATAACATCATTATAACCCCATAGGAGAAGGGCTTGGGTAGTGAGCATTGATGGCATCCCCACAAATAGCGCCAATGGTGATGCGTGCCCATATTCGCACATGGTAGCCCCCCTAAAAGGTATTGTCCTAGTTTATGTGGGTTCAATCATATAGTGGGCTTTATCTTTAAAAGACACCTTTTAGAAGAGAGGAGACCCTCGTGGTATATAAGCGACTAAAGTCTTCGTCTCCTAGTTCATATGGGATAGTGAGATCATCACTAACCAATTATTCTTTGTAAAAACATAAACTAAAGAATGAGAATTGATTCTAACAAAATTGAACATGTTGAATTCCATAACCACAAATTTAGCAACAACAAACATCACCTTATTTCATTAATTAGACAAAAAAATAAACAAGGAGAAGATGCCAAATCTAGAAAACAAGTTCTAAAATTCCAACCCACATAGATGTTATTTCTCATATCCTTAGACAAGAAAGAATAGAAAAGATATTATTTTATTTTTTGAAAAGATATTTTTTACTAAAATATATTTAAAAAATAATATGTAAAACAAATAGAATTGAACTATACATTATTAAGAACTTGTCTATGCATTGCTCATCCATTAGGTTATATAAGTGGGATCTATCATTAATTACATTAGGATCCCTTTTTTACATGATTTTTTTTAAATTGGCATTTTTATTAAATAAAAGTAATAAAATAACACAATTTGAAAAAAATAATTGATGAAATAACACAGTTTATACATGTCACAATTGGAAAACATAATATTCACTGCATGTATATTAATCTGATATGTTAATGCATATGAGATGGATGCAAGAAATGAGCATTTTCAATATAGATGTGACATATGTGATCGGACCAGGAATAATAAAAAAATTTATGAACATAGATAACATATGTAACAAGATACTCAAATTATATGTCTATTTATTATTGTTTTTAAGGTAATTATTTCTAATATATATTTTCTAGTTTTGAATTATATTTTGTATTTTATAGGTACACTTGGTTAGGATGTCACATAATAAAAATTATTAATTATTGCTAATTATCCTATAATTCATGCTAACACATCGAACTTCTCCTTTTATTATACAGGATTTGGTTAAGATATACTGCAGATTCTATAAGTTGATATCACTCCTAGATCCTATAATACCATACATCATGCAGGTAGGTTTTATTACATTACATGTCTTCAGGATATAAAAATTGCTCACAACACTTATTGAGAGATGTAGATGAGAGACTTGTACATTCCATCTTCGTGTAAGGACGCTAACATTACAGGACGTTTCTATTTTTCTTGGCTTACACACAAATGGGCGAGCACTTACTACCGTAAATATCCAGAATAAGGTCATTTTATGCAAGCGTGTATTTGGACGAATGCCCCTACTAAAATGTTCAAGAGGAATGTTTTATGCATGAGATGTATTTGAAAAAACTTTTCTAAAATACCTAATGATAATGATGATGAGATCATAAAATGGTATATTAATGCATGCTAATAGTTCAAATAACATATTAATTTGTCTATATTTAATTTGAATTTCATATTCTGTTATGCAACTATGCTAGAGTGTACATGCTTCATATATTTGACAATATACTTTTTATTAATTTCAATAAGATACATGTGTCCTTGTTCTACGTACCACAATTGGAGGACTTCGAATTCATTCTATTATATAGTTGGAGTTCAAGCATCCTTCCATTCTCATACTTATTTTAGATAAATATGATTTAAAATCATTAATTAACAGGTGAACATGTTTAAAATTTCAAATCATCCTTTTACAAGTTAAAAAATACATGTTGTTATATTTTATTATTGCTATTATCAATTATCTTTAAAATAAATAAATAAAAGTAATGTTTAAAAATAACACACGTTAATTTGAGATTATAATTAACAAACATGTCAATTATGGGATTAAGATTTGATAATTTATTATTTTTTTTAGGATTTGGTTGTGGTGATTTAAAGTTTTTTTTTTCCATTAAATTTGGGGTTGATATTAAGCTAAAATTGTGGTCGGACAACACAGTTGCTTTTCACATTAACATCTATGTATTGAAGAATCATTACTGTGATTAGTAATTGTTTAATACATATGCTATTAACAATAATGTTTATTTAATATAACTGGTATTTCAACTAGCAATTTATGAATAAAACCGCAATTTCCATTAGAAGCTGAATTAAAATGGGTTATATTCCTAATATTTTTGTATCTATAACTCAAATATCCTGTTTGTTTATTGGAAAGTTGTTTCCTTTTGAAAAATGAGTTATTTTCTAATATTTGATAGTGTAATAAAAAATAAATTGAAAAACATTTTCCAGTGTATGGTTATGTTATGAAAAATGAGCTGGAAAATAATTTATTAATATTTTATTTTTTTCAAATTTATTAAAATAATAAGGAACAAATCTTACAAATTAAAAAGTTGAATGAGAATGAAATTGAAAAAAAATATAATTTCATAAATTATCTCAAATAAAATAAATAATAATCAAAATAATAGAGATCAAATCTAAAAAAAATGAAGAAATTAAAATAATAATAATTAACATTTCATAAATTATTTCAAATAAAATAAGTAACAATAAAAAAAATGAGGACCAAATTTGATACATAAAAATTTTTAATAAAAAAATGATAAGAAAAAAGCAAATAACAATTATAAAAATAAGGACCAAAGTTAATATAAAAATTAAATTTTAAGAGATGAAATTGAAAAATAAATATTCAAAACAAAATTTATATAACAATCAAAAGTTTGAGGACCAAATTTGATTTAATCAGCAAATAGTATGATATTTCTAAATTTTTCTCAACTTCCGGAAAGTGTTTTTCTCAACTTCTTTAATAATTAATATTCTGTTATAGAAAAATTTTTTTTTTGAAAACCAAGTTAAATTTTTCTTTGATTAATTCTTTTAATGATAAATAAAAAAAAATTTAAAAAATAATTTTCTAAAAATTAAAAACATAGCCAAACTATGCCAGAATGGTCAAAGACCCCGGTGGAGCTGAGTCCCTCCCTAATCATGGACTTCTGTGCTCTCTCTTGGGAACTCGGGCTGAGCAGTGGCCTGGCCATGGGCGTGTCTCCTGTGTGCGGGATACAATTATCACAATTCCCCATGTTTATAATATGGCATTATTGGGAAGCAAGACTTGACATGCAAACGTGTTGTTGACTCTTCCACCAAACTTTTCCTGTCCATTCTATACATAAAAATTGATCCATTCGTTCTAAAATTCCTGAAAAATCAAATTCTTGGTTTCAGAAATGGATATTGCATCGCACGTCTCACGAGTAAAATAAAAATAAAAATAAAAATAAAAATGATCATGTACAAGAAATCTTTTTCCTCTTCTTAATTTTAAGAATATATCATTCATATCAATTTGATATTATTTTAAAAATAAAGTAATGCTGTCCTTTTAAATGATTAATATCAACAAGATATAATAGGGTATGTTGATATAAATCTCATGTATTAAAATTAATTTATTTTAATATAACAGAATATTAATTATTAAAGAATCAATTTAATTCAAAAGTTTAAGTTATTAGATGAGATCTCAAAATATGATTTATATTATTTTCCAGTATATTCTCTTAAATGAAAGTTCTTTAAGTGTGAAATTTGCATAAATTTATATTACTTTATACTTAATTTTTATCAAATAAATGGTGATGATAAGATTCGAACTTGTGATCGTTTGATTATTAAGATTTTAATATCATATTAAAGAATCAATTTAATCTAATAACTTAAATTATTAAATAAAATTTTAATAAATTATTTATATTATTCTCTAACTTAATATAAATTTTTTAAATTTAAATATTAAAAGATATAATAGAAAAAACAAGTTAGGCACCGGCGACACACAAACTAGTAAACCCGTATGCAGGTGTCGTTTTAAGGCAGTGGTTTGACAAATCCGTGGAAAGCCACCTGGCTTGACTTTGAAAATTAGAGTCCAAACAATCTTCTAAACTTTGATCGAGAATTTGGAACTAAAAAGAACCTTGCAAGAAACGTGCACCAATGTCGAGAATCATGCCCTCCAGGAACAGACGGAAACAATTTATCGTTCGATTAACTTTCAAAAAAAAAAAAAAACCTGAAAATTAATTTGCTATTATAAAAAAATATTTAAAAAAATTAATTCAATGTTTTTTTAAGAAAAATATACTTTTTAAATATGCTTAAAACTAACTATAATAATGCTGACACGGTTGGAGTGATTTGAAATCATTATATAGTAATATAAATATGCTGACCATTTATTAAATAATTTTAACATTTATCATATATTTTGTCCCATGAGTTATTAAGGTATTGTTTATTTTTTTCCCTGTGTAAAGGCTATTTTTTATTTTTATATTGTTTTAATGTATTAATTTTAAAAATAAAAAAAATTATTTTGATATATTTTAAAACAAAAAACACTTTAAAAAATAATTATTATTACAATTCTTTAACTTCTAGCTTATTATTTTTTGTTACAGTTAACTTCTAGCTTATGAGTAAATGAGTTTGCTGCTCATGCTAATATTTAGGTTCAAGAATAAAAATCTAATTTGTGAGAGAAAATTCCCCAATCAATTAAAATAAAAAATAAATAAGAGAAAATGAAAATTCAGCAGGAAACTGGACGGCCGTCTTGGAATCTCACATGTTACTTTCACAC
>Ga0325404_1001831_pt1 | contig 22613 bp, 17 predicted proteins | sample PopdelMetagenome_18_FD_205664 | JGI IMG/M metagenome (GOLD analysis project Ga0325404, IMG submission 205664) | Populus deltoides microbial communities from Bellville, Georgia, United States - Xylem-Control-R1 | ecosystem: Host-associated > Plants > Phyllosphere > Stem > Wood/Secondary xylem...
AATATTGAGTCTGATATTCTCCTAGGTTGTTGGATTAATTAGTACACTATACTCTTTATATTTATTTTATATTTTTAAAAAATATATTATTAAAGTGCAGTTAAATATGTTAGTGTAAACGATAAATGCGTGTAAAGGCAGAAGGAATGCAGTTATGTTAACGTGTAGAGTATTGTGAATTTCAAGACACCATCTAGCTAGTTAATATAATCGTTGAGGTTTCCTGAACAAGATTAATGGCCTCCCAATGCCGTGAGCTTCTTGCATGGCTTGCCCATGCCTCATTATCGTGCATGATGAGTCCAAATTAAAATACTTGGACCTTGTCCATCTTTTTTCCAATTTAAGACTATGCTGTGGGGGAGAGAGAGCTTGATTTTGTGTTTTTTTTTAACCTAAGGTTTAATTCTATGGAGTCGACGGAAATGGTTAGATATGTAAATATGTAACCCCACGTGTGTCAGGGACATGCTTAGAATATGATAAAGCTTTGATTCTTCAAGCAGCATGTGTTGACTCCGAACCTGGAATTGGACTTTTATTTTACAAAATAAAATACGGCGGTGGGGTTTTTGTATCTGTAAATTGTAACTTGTGATTTTATTAATTGGAGAAAAAACAAACATGACACGTGCGAATTCCGAGGGGCCAGCCGACATTGGATTGCTTACGTGGCAGACGCGTGATGGACGGTGGCTAACACGGGCACTCCACATAGGATTGGCGTCAGCGCTTGGATTATATAATAATTAACTGGTAAACTGTATTCTATTCTTCTCCGCCTCCATGATCGTGATTTAACATGTTTTAATTTCAATCATAAGTAACTAACAATTAAAAAGAAATAAAATAAATAAAAGCTGTCTTAAGTCAAAATGATGGAATATATATAAACGTGCGTGCGAGCGTAAAGAAATTAAATAATTAATTATATATATATATATAAAGAAATAAAAACATTAAATAAATACATAATTAACCACCCACAACCCCCCCCCTCCCCCACCCCCAAAACGACGCTGTGGGCTGTCGCTTGTTGATATGTACCTCCATGAAAAAGACCGCTTTTTTCCTTCCTCTTCCCTCACTCATTCACCGCCTTCTTTCTTTCTTTCTACACCTCAATCAATTATAAACAAGATTCTCTCTCTGATCGACACTTGCTGGTGGCGCATCGTGTCAAGATCATGTTGCTTTTACTCCTGTTCGTTTTACTAAGCGGTGTTATTTTTTTTAATAATATTTTTTTAAAAAAAAACTAATCATAATTAAGAGCATGAAAATACATCCCCATAAATAAAGGTAAAATAAATACAATAAAGTCCTAATCTGGATGCACAATTAATAAAATATATTTTTTATTGTTGACCATTAAATTAATAAATAAAAAACAAGATGAACAATAAGATGCTTAATTAGGTTTGCAATCTATTATTTAATCAACGAAGGGTGTGCGCTATATGTTTACGTGCACATGTTCACTTCCTTCTCCTGTTTTTTTTTTTTAAAAAAAAAAGATATAATAATTTTATGAGTTGAAAATATAGAATTTTCCGCCACAAATTCGTACATGGTATACTTATCTCATCTCCGGCTGTATATTCAATTCAATTCCATTTTCATTTTCTCTTCGATAATTGTTTTCTTAACACATCTGGTCAAAGCAATTTCCTTTTTGCTTTCTTTGGCGGACTCCGCGTTGAGAATTGTCAAATTGCTGGCTATTACTAGCCAATGATATTCCTCACGCCGTTAATTAATGATCCTTTACTGCGCCTGAGAAAAAGCTTCACTTATCCTGTTTCCATGGCCGCCTCGCCCCATATCCCAGTATGTACATTGCTCGTGATCAGCTCCCACGCGTACATTTGACCGGACACGCGTATGATACGCATGGTAACTCCAAGGCATGGCAGTGACACGAGAATACCTTAACCGTTAAAACTTGTTCGAAACCCCATTAACCACATCATAAATGCACAAAATATAATATATTCTCTTGATAGCTGGTGCGTCCAAGAACAAAATCATTTGATAAATTTGCTGTAGCTATGTAAAATGTGACTAGACCAAGATGGAGACAACTTTGTAATTACAGGGGAAAAAAAAACCCTTCCGTCTAAGAAAACAAGTGGGACTTTAAAATATATAAAAAAGGATTACGAAACAAAAAATGTATACAGGAGAGCTCAGAATTACTGGTGTGAGAACCTGCTACAAGCAGCCATCGCTATATCTGATACAATGCAAAACACTATAAATACCATAGCTTTTTATCTTGCAATACTGCTTTGTTAGTTGGCAAACAGAAAAGTCTATCTGTCTGCTCTGTGGCCTCGTTTAAACCAATATCAGATCAGTTATGGCCACTTACTCTGTCCATCTTCGTCTTCTTTTCTTGCTTCTCGCTCTTTCAGGTTAGTTCTTTCTTGTTTCGACTGCCTTTTGCATGCATTGTTCTGCTTGTTTGTTTTCCAGGAAAGTGCGAGGAAAGAAAATAGACGCTTAAGTTGCTAGCTTAACTGGGTTGCCTTTTTTATTGTTGTATACTGTATATTCAAGCTTGGAAACCAAGGTCTGCGAAATTACCACCAATATTAAAAAAACTGATCCCTTTTGCATTTATTTTTCCTAAGTCTAAGGTGAATTCAGTGGGATTTACCTGTTTTTGTGTTTCTTCTCTCGGCGGGTTTCCTTTTATGAGTTTGGAACTGGGATTTTAATCTAACTGAAGCTTGATGGGAATAATTATGAACTGGAAAGGATCCTGTTACTTGTTGAACATTCATAGTGGCATACAGAGCTAGTAAATTTTATTCTTATTCGAGTTTTAGACTCAAAAAGGTTTTTTATGTCCCTTTGGAGGTTTTTTTTAAAAAAATATTTTGATATTTTTTGTTCATTTTTGGAGCAGAGTTGTTTTTTTTTTTTTTTTCATGTGGGCATCTTGATCATATTTTCTTCAATACGGTTTTGCACGCATATTTTAATTTCGGATCCTGACTAGAAGCTATCTTCTGCATTTTTGAATTGTCTGTTGTGATGCATGATGATTCTGGTTCTTGTTCCTTTATTCTTTGGTGTTCCTATCATGGTTTAGTTTGTTCAACCTAAAACTCTGTTTTTCGGATTCAGGTGTCCAAGTCCTTGGTGCTGGGCTTGGAATTAACTATGGACAGATTGCCGACAACCTCCCGTCTCCCTCTCGTGTTTCCGTGATGCTTCAATCCCTCGACGTCAGCAGGTTAAAACTCTATGATGCCGATCCGAAAGTCCTGCAGGCCTTTTCTAATTCAAGTGTTGAATTCATTGTTGGGATTGGGAACGAGTACCTCCAAGACATGGCTGATCCTGTCAAAGCCCAAAACTGGGTTCAACAGCACCTTCAACCCTACCTCGCTCAAACCAAAATCACTTGCATCTCTGTCGGGAACGAGGTGTTCATGAGCAATGATACTCAGATATGGTCAAATCTCCTTCCGGCAATGAAGATGGTGCATAACACTCTTGTTAATCTTGGATTAGATAAACAAGTGATTGTCACTACTGCACATCCCTTTACCATCATAGGAAATTCCTTCCCTCCTTCATCCGGGACTTTCCGGCAAGATATTATCGAATACATGCATGCGATCTTGGATTTTCATTCTCAAACCAAGTCACCATTCCTTATCAACGCATATCCCTTTTTTGCATACAAGGATAGCCCAGACAAAATATCTCTAGATTATGTCCTTTTCCAGCCTAACGAAGGGATGACAGATCCAAACACAAATCTGCATTATGATAATATGCTGTACGCTCAAGTAGATGCTGTGTATTCAGCAATTAAAGCAATCGGACATACAGATGTTGAAGTTAAGATCTCAGAGACAGGTTGGCCATCCAAGGGGGACCCTACGGAGGTTGGATCAACACTACAAAACGCAGAGCTATATCATAGTAATCTGTTGAAGAGAATTCAGCAGAAGCAAGGCACACCAGCAAAACCATCCGTGCCGATTGACGTATATGTTTTTGCACTTTTTAACGAGAATTTGAAGCCTGGTCCGACATCTGAAAGGAACTACGGGCTCTTTTATCCCGACGGTACTCCAGTTTTTAACATCGGATTGCAGGGCAATCTTCCTGGAATAATTTATTCCTCGGCATCCAATATAAATGTAACTCATATTTTATCTCATCATCACCATGTTTTGGTTTAAATATAATTAACAACGAATCTAATCTCGTATATTGCATTTCGAATGATCCTGCAGGCATTGTCTACCTTCAGCTTGGTGATATCTGTTCTAGCATACTTGATCCATGCTTAGGCTACCCGAATTCTGGAGGGAGAGATAAACAACCAAAATCTAACACCACAAATCGCATAGCTGCAGGAAGATTTTGTCTAGGTGAGATACTGAGTTCATTTTAATTGAAACAGTGACCATCTCAAGTTCTGAATTGTTCAGATATTGAATTCAACTAAAGTTGGCCTGCTCATTACCTAACCTGGTTAGGTTCAGATCAAATTGGTTGACTTTTGATACTGTATATGGTTTTGCTTAGAATAGTCTGCAAATCACATGGTTGAGATTTCTGAATCATCTTAGCAACTTTTTTTCCCCTTGGGATCTGTAAGGTAGAACCCATCTGATGTTGCCTACTTTGTGCATGCACCAAGTGGGGATGCTTTGACATATAGTGTCTGCTGTTTTGAAATCTAATTTTGATGTTGAAATATACATACATATATATATATATATATATATATGGCAATGAGCCACCAATCCTCCTTCTCTCTAATAATGCATGTGAATCTTTCCTTGAGCAAAATTCTTGCCTTCTTCAACTAGACAAAAGTCCAAACTTGCTTCTATCAGGAAAAGAACCTGCTAGGGCCCGGCGGCTTTCGGCAGCAGTTTTTCAACATCTTCTTTATTGTTTATTTTTTCTGAATGCTCCAAAATGGATACCTCACCATTTTTTGTCTTGACTTTGAGCTCTCTATCTCTAAAGACGGCTACCTCTTTGTCTACACTTTTATTATCTCTATCGTAAAGGAGAATTTATCGCATCAGCCATAGTTGTATCGTTCTCCCATGTCTATTTCAAGTGAACATCAGTAGGCTTAACATTGCTGTCTGGTTAGCTTTTTCATATTTCATGAATACCAAAGGATGGTCCGGTCCAAAGTTCTTCTAGCATCATAGCTGTAGTAGCTTCCAACACGTCTAGGTATTCAAGAATTCAAGCCCAAGACACTTTCCCCTCTCAATAGTTTTATTTGGGGAAGGCTAAGAACAAACTACTCTTTAGGTTTCTTATAGCAGTTTTTATTCCTCAGCCAGCCTTGTGGCTTCGAGTGAAAGATTAACATTTAACCCTTTTGTTGAATGAAAATTATTATTCATATTCAAGATGTGTAACATCAATTGATACTTGAGCATAAAGTAGGCAGGTGGCTATCAACATCACGGACAACCTGCTTTCACACAGATACTTCTTGTTGCATCAGAAATGGCCCAAACAAGGATAAGATATACATACAAGCGATTCCACATGGCCATTCGATAGAGTGACTAGCTATCTACTACCATGATATTTGATTCTCAGGCGCTACGTAATCAAATATTTAACGCGACCTTTACATAACCTAAAACAGTTGCTGCATCAATCTCTCTATGGTCCCAATTGCTTTGTTAGATATTCTTGTTTGGCTCTTAGAGACCATGTAGTGTTGAAATGTCAAGGAAAAACAGAGACCAAGTTGTGCTAGCAGTTGGCTTGCACAAACTGTGACATCCACATCATGTCACCTCGCCGGCCTTTCTGTGTGTTGGGGAGCTGCTACCGATTAATTATGATGTTCACAGCTTTTAATTATAGTGTTTTGTGATGTATTGCTCAACCACATGACTAATACACTGCCACAGTATCTTTATGCAGGGAGAGAGAATGGCAGCAAGGGTCTTGTTCCTATCACAAACATATGACTAAAGCTGTTTCAGTAGTCTAGCAAAGCATCTACGCAAGCTTCATTGTGTACTATTATTGAAAAAATAACATTAATCACTAACATGTCAGGATATGCTGTATCCTGGATTGGTAGTTCTTCTATAGGTTTAAATTATAGAAATATCGGGGGCAACAAGGTGAATATGTGCTAGGCAGAGTTCTTCCTTCTCAAAAGATTAAAGAAAAAAGGAAGCTAGGTAGAATTGTTAAATTCAAATTCTTGTTCACATGTCTGATAAGGAAGAACACGGTGAAGATTTACAAGGCTTCAAGTCTTCAACCAGTCTTGTTTCTGTATTTTGGGTGCCACAAATTAATTATGAATTATATTCTTGTATTTATCCTAGTTATAAAATTCAATCTAATTTGATGAGTCAATCCATTAATTAATCTGTATGATATATCAAAAAAAATTTACTAAAACTATGATGTTTTGAATTAAAAAAGATGATTTTATTTTAAAAAATCAAAATAATATTGTTCTAGTTTTAAAAAATTGAATCTACCTTTCAAATTCTTAACACAAGACTCGGTTATATATATTCTATAATGGAATTTCAGCTAATATAAGGAGGGGGAGCTAAGAAAACTTTTTAAGAAACAGTGAAAGAAACGCGACAAGTTTGAACTACTAAAATCAACAAGGTTAAATGAACTTTTTTGAAAGTTAAGAGTGGAAATTATCCCCCTTTTTTTTCATGGAAATCTGCTTAAAATCATGTAATTTAATTAAATTTTGAGTTTATTTTTTAAAAATCATACTAGTTTTGAGTCTTACAAACTTTAAAGCTACTAAAAACTTATATATTCATTAACTTCAAGTCATGTAGAATTAGTTAAGATACATGTAAGCTGATTTATATATCTATTTTAATCTAAAAAAAATTTATCTTTTGATGTTTGTGTATATATATATTTTAAAAAAATATATATAATTTAATTCATGGAAGTCTAGAAATTTCAAGAACCAATCAAAAAAATTTTATTTGTACATTTTTTTTTGGATTAGCACTACCTAGCTGGACTAATCATGGAAAAGCACAAGTTCCGAAGACCCGACTAATCATGGAAACGCACAAGTTCTAAGCAAAGAATTTCTTGCAGGTACATTACGTTTAATTCATGAACTTTATCTAAATCCGATGAATCCATGGAATTATTTGTACCTAGCAAGAGTAGAACCTGAAATCTTAAACATGAACACAGTACCAATTCCGAGCTCTTCTCCACGAGGCCAATTACATAAAGATCACACACACACACACACACACACACGCGTGCATCCCTGGCCCTTGGCTACTAGGTATCAGGCCACCGCCCAACTAAAACATATTGTATCCAAGCCAGCTTTGCGATGACCTCATAAAATAATTACCATGCCATATTTTCTTTGCTTGTAATAAAATATATAAAAATACGGCTAATATACGTACATTGAGTCATCAGTCATAATGGTCTTCTAATCATTCGCCCACAATCCGTCAACCTGGCTTCTTATCCTGTTCCTTATAGCTAGAGTTCCCGGAAGCGCGATCCTCTTGAATTAATCATTTAGAAATAGATTTGGCAAATCAGTTGTTGCTGTTTTATAACAAAGAGGGTATATTTCGTTTCGTGATTTGTCAATGTGGTATTGTGTGTGGCTTTTCCAAAGGTCTCGTTTTATTCATGCTCCAACGTTTTTGTTGTCAAAAAATTATCTCAATCTAATAGCTTAAGTTGTTAGATGAAATTTCAGGATATGATTTATATTATTTTCTAACACATCCTTTTAAGTTAAAACCCTTTAAACTTGAAATTTACACAGGCCTATATTACCTTTTGCTTATTTTTTATCAAATATATAGGGGTGGTGAGATTCGAACTTAAGACCACTTGGTAATCAATGGCTCTGATACCATGTCAAAAAACCATCTCAACCCAATACCTTAAACTATTAAATAAACTCTTAAAAAATAATTTATATTATTTTTTAACACCTACAAACGCTCTTAGCTTAGAAAAGTTTTGCTTTTCATATCTTACAGTTGCATGTCAGAAAGAATTGGATCGCTACGAGACTGCAATTTTTTATTTACATTACTTTTGGCCCCTGAGAATTTACCAAAGCGAACCCATTTTGAGAGGAGGCAGAGGGGAGGGGAATAGTGGCCTCATTTTTTTGCTTTGAGCATGAGTTTTGTGGGCTACTTTTGTTTCTTTAGGTAATCACTTACCTTTCATGTCTCTAAAATTGAATTCTGAAGGCATTGCAGCATGACCAAGTTGGAATTCTAGCCTAGTTGGCAGAGAAAATGGCAAGTTGCCACTTAATGCATTGCTTGTAAGCAAACCGTAAGTGCTCAAACTATCAAGGATCCCAGTTGGTGTGAGAGAGAGTGCACTTTTTGGTCACTTTTAGCTTTGCATAGTTGTTTGCTGTCAACAATCCTGAATCAAATAACAGTGTTGTATACTTGAAGGCCAAAAGGAGGTAAGATGACAGGATAACAGTGTTTGCTCCAGTGGCAAAGGTGAAGACGAGTGCTTTGCATTTTGTCTCTGCAAATAAATTCTAACACTTCTTCGAATACGTAAAAGTTTTACTTTTCTGGTTACTTTGACAGGATCACTTCAAATTTGTCCTGGGAAGAGTTTGAAATTCCAGTGACTTCAAGTTTGCCATTCTAAGAAACCTTCGAAAAGTAAGATTGAATCATCGTTCTGAGGCTTCACATCATTGTTCAAATTTGAAAGCATGCAACAGATGATAATTGTACAACCCAGTCGCCTAGCGGGTATATTTACAGGGGGGAATTCTCAGAATATAGCATAGGCAGAGACAAAAATCAAATCTCTGCTCTCATTTCTCAAAATATTGAAACGTAGCTTAATTTACATGAAAATCATTACACGCTTGTCACCTCTAAATGTACAAGTTCTTCCTAAAATAAAAAATTTAAATACAGAACTCTTGCATATAAAATACCAACACACAGAAAATAAATAAATAAATGCACACAAGAACTATCTCAATCTAGTATCGTAAAATGAAAAGTTTGGTGATCAGTCATACGATACAAGAAATGGAATGACCATGGACATGAATTCATCATAATTAAATGTTGTTGTGCTGGTCTGACGCTTATCCTTCTCCTTAAATTTTTCAGTCAATCCCTGAAATCACAATGGATTTACAAGGTCACTTTCGGAACACAAACATGGAATCAAAGGAGGAAAGTAACAAGAGTTTAAATTTGTAGGACTAAGATCTTACCTTCAAAATCATGCCGCACCTGCACGTCAAACACAATAAAACAAGAAGTTTAGTCAGATCAGAAGTAAAAGCATCCTAGAAATGCATACAAGAGCATCAACGTGGGAAAACTTACTCGACAAAACTGTCAAAATTGAGTTCAATCCTTCGGCCACTTCCATCATCATACTTGGAAATCAGAACCTGAAGAACCGAAGATGGAATAGCTAACCCAAGGCTATAAAGAGCATCCCTCAGTTCAAACAAATCAATTTTCCCACTCCTGTCTTTATCATATCTCTCAAATATGCCCTGCAAGAGAAAAACGAAGTTCTCTTTCAATTGCTAAAAAGCATGTCATATAATAGCATAAGAAAATAGTGCCGAAAAAGCAAAAGCCACTTAATGACAAGTATATGGTTTGCCAAGCATTCTAACTACTCAAATGATGTATGGCGAACCTAGAATTGGGTTGCATTGACAAACTAATCTGATCCTTCTGCAATATAAAATATGTTCCTCTCTTATCAGTGAAAACCTTAAAATTTTGTGTCAAATGTTCATCAGCTATACGAGAAAGACCAATCACCAAGTCATTCCAAATTTCTTTATTGAGAATTCTGGTGTCAACTTTTCTTCTTTAGAGGAAAAAAAAAAAGCAAGACCACTTTTTTTTCTTAGTTTTCCCCTTTCTCCCATCATGGATTCTATGGAAAGCTAACTTTATAATTGATTTGCCATATCAGAAGCAAAAAGCTTTAGTAATAGATGTTGTGAAAGAGTTCCAAACAGTGTTATTTGTCAATTGCTTTGCTTCTGCAGCCATTAATAATAGTTAAGAAAAGCATATGCTTTTTAGATGAATGAGAATCAAGAACAGCTATGAGAACATTGGCCACTATCAAATAATTCATCCAGCTAAATCAACTAAGTTTCACAATACATTTTCCTGCAAAATCCAAATCAGCTATCCTCCTCCATGTTTAACCTTTCCTCGGTGTTATAAAGAATGAAGAGCATGGAATGGTTTAAATGCCTCGCATCCTCAAAGGCAATATATAAGAAGGAAAAACGACTCAAGAGAAACAAGAAGAGATTGCTCACCCTCCATTGACCAAGACAACCCCATAAAGCAGCAAATTCTTTGGGTCCTGTATTAGGAAAGTTCAGCCAAATCAATACATCCAATGATACCAAAAAAGTTAAAGTAAAAGACATCGTTGCAGATGAAAAGAATCAAGGCATTCTCCCGCTGCCCAATTTGAACTGGTCAAAGAAATTAATCAAAGAGAGAACCAAAATCCAATTTTATTTAGAAGTCAAAAACATAGGCATACAAAAATTAAGCCTAAATAGTTCTTCAATATTGAAGCAAACAACAATCCAAGATCCAATTTTTCTAGTACACAGCATGGTAAAACATGTCAAAATATCCAGTCACGGGTCATGAATTAAACCAATAAATCCAATTCAAAAAATGAAAGTTGAAATCTATGACAAGAAATTAACATCCAATGGACCCATATACTGATAAGCTCTCAAATTGTCTTACAAAATCAAGAAAACTCAAGAACATCAATTAAACCCAAACCCCAACAAGAGAAAAGGAAATAAAGACCAACCAAATCGTAGAGGATCATGAGGATTCTTGAAGAGAAACATGAGCAACCTAATAGTCCTAATACTAAACCTTTGGTAACCAGAAGAAATAGCTTGTTGCAACTCGTTCTCGTCAATAAATCCACTCCTATCTCTATCAACCATCACAAAGCTCCTAATAACATCTGGAGATGTCCCTGGTGGAAAACCTGAGTGCCCATATGAAGAGCCACCACCATTGCCCTGTCCATAATAAGACTGCTGCTGCTGCTGCTGGCTGTGGTTACTTTGATGAGAAGTGCTGTATGCCTGACCTCGTTGATCATATGACTCAGGTAGAGATGGAGCAGAGGGTGCATAAGATGATGATGAGGATGATGATCGTGGTTTTTTAGAGAAAAAAGACATGGTTCTTGATTCAAGAAATGCTTGAGAACCAAACAAGAAAGCTGCTTTTGTATTTGGGAGATTACTGAAGAGAGAATTTTTATTGGCTACTAATGCTTGTTAGCCTTGCTTAGCTTTTGCTTCTTGGCTTTGGTTACGGCTGCTTGCTTGAGTTAGCTTCGGGGTTTGAAAATGGTGAAATGGTTGTCTAACCCCATAGGTGGACAAAGTTGAGGTAGTTGATAAGTGATCGACGAAAACGTGTTTAATTCTAATAAAAAACCCCGTGAAACAGGAGTGAGTGAATGACTTGGGTCGGCAACGAGAGGGACATCTTAAAACTTAACTTGTGAAACAACAATCACTCGTGAAAATAAACATTTAATGATAATTTTAAAAAGTATAATTTAACTGGATGGTTTTAAATTTAATTTTTAAAAATTATCAATTTAAATCTTATAAATTTTAAGATTACTGAGCATTTATATAATTATTAATTTTAAAACTCATGAAATTAATAAATATATACTCAACCTAACTTGAATATTCATATTAATAAAAATAAAATAAACATTCAATGCTATTATATTACATGCTTGTTATTATGCTTGATTAAAAAATTACACCTGAAATAGGATTAACTTATATATCACTAGATTAATTTTTTTTTATTAAAGTAATAATTTCTTTAAAAAAATTATTCTTGAATTAATGTCGAGTTCGATTTCGATTTGATTAAAAATTAAAATACAAATTAAGCTTTGAATTTTAGACATTGGAAGATGAAAAAGGACTTGATAACTATGGTGTATTAGATATTTTTTTAAGATTATATTATATGTTATTGGTATTAGCTGGAATTGAAAATAATTTTTTATTAGTATGAGGAAGAGTCCAACGACCATATGTTCATATTCTTATCCGGGTGAGGAGGAAATATTTTTGATATATGAATTAATTTCGTGTAATTAATAATATATTAATCATCAATACATGATCGTCTTTCTCTGAGGAAAGATGAAAAATAATCAAATTTATATTCGAGATATTTATACGAAATTTTAGTGAAATGCTTGATTAATTATCTCTTCGCTTGCCGTGTTACTCGAGTTTGTGCTTAACAACATTGGGCTGTTTCATGGGCTTTCCAGCAAATATAAAGCCCATAAAAACATAGTCCAAGATCGAAGGTGGGCCGGCTGAATTGATCACCCGAGACATCCTCATTCATTGCTGATGGCGGGAACGAGAAGGCCTCTACCCTACCCTGCCCCTATAAGAAGAGAAAGAGAGGGAAGGGAAATACTGTTGTGCATTTTAGAGAGAGAGAGAGAGATGGAAACGGAGAAAGTAGTAGCAGAAGCAGAGGAGCTTCCGAAGGCTATTGTGCGCCGGGTGGTGAAGGATACTCTTTCCCGCTGCTCCCCTGAAGATTCTGACATTAACGTCCACAAAGACGCCCTCCTCGCTTTCTCCGAAAGTGCTCGCATTTTCATCCACTATCTCTCTGCCACGTAATCTTTCAACAATCCCACAAATTTAATTTAATAATCTACCATTTCACGTACTCAGTTTAGGGTTTTTCTTTTTTAACTACGCTAAAAATCCAAACTTCAGGGTTCCTGGTCTGATTATCTCAATTACCGTGTCTAGTTAGGTTTCAGTTGTAGAAATGATTTCGGGGCTTTCGGTTTATTGAATTTTTTTGAATTATTTTTGCTGTTTATTTTAAATTAAATATTGTACTGTTTTTTGAAGGAGATTTTTTATTTGTGATCATGGGTTTTAATAATTACTGTGTGGTTAGGGCTAATGACATATGCAAGGAATCAAAGAGGCAAACAATGAATGCCGATGATGTGTTTAAAGCGCTTGAAGATATCGAGTTTCCTGAGTTTGTTGGGCCTCTCAAAGTCTCCCTGAGTGGTAAGTATCTGATGACCAGGCAAGATCTTCCAAGCATGCTTAGTTTCTTGTTGCTTAATGTAGAGATGAGTTCAAAAGGGATGAGTTTGTGTTCTAGGTTGTTAACTTCCTGTGTGTGGATGTGTTGGGAATGATAGTTAGGTGGGCAGTGCGAAACCATGCTTAGCTTTGCAACTTTATGGCAGTTATAGATCTGGTTTGATCGGTTAGATGATGACCTAGTTGCGTGTCTGAATTATACAAAATTTGAGATGAGGGCCAACGGACTTCTAAATATTTACAAGAAAGACTAGAATATGGGATTTTTGTATCTTCAGTTGCACCTCATGGTTTAGATATTAGGCCATCAATTCTGCCTGTACGAAGTTCTAGGCTTTAGATTTAGCTCTAAAGGTTTTCCATCATGTATATTGAATTTAGACCAGCATTTTGGGGTGGACTATTATCTGACAAGAGTTTCTTATCAGTGTGCATGTTTAGAAGATAATGTAAGATAATTGCGCCAATGATATACACCACCTGGAAGTTTAATACAGTTAGTTCTCTTTTGGAAATAGTACAAACTAGGAGCATAACCACTTCTGTCTGAACTCATCTAGCTGCAATTACACTGATCAATGTGGAAGCAAAGACATGTAGAACAAAGGAGGATGGAAACAGCTACCTCATGATATCTAATCAAAATCCGTTGTAGTATCATTAGATGATGTCAAATGATCTATTATGCTGCGGAAAGATCAGTATAAAAGGCATGTTTTCATAAATTAATGATGAGAGGGTTTTAAAAGGATGACAGAAATATCTATTACTAATGTATCTAGATGGCTGTCAAACCATATGCCTCATGTTATTGTTTGTTGTCAATCAGCTCATAGTAGCACTGATCCTTGTTCTTCTAATTTCACAGTATGGATACACTTGTCTGTGCACTTGTGGCAAGTTCTCTGCTCTCATTATGTATTGCTTTTGACAGTCACCAAATGTTTTCTTTTCATATAAAAGCCCACGTTATGAACTGAAATCTTTTGTTGAAATGTCTGTACTAGCTTATTGTATCCGTGTTATGAATGTCATGTCGTGTTGATGATAATTTTCATCAACTGAAGTGTTCTTAAATACCAGCTAACTGAGCTGCATACAATCTTTTTTATTTTCTGCCAAATTCTCAATAGATGGGTTTTGCTTTTTGTACTTCATCTTATGCGGAATTTCTTTCTTAAGAAGAATTCATAGGTATTTTTGTGGTCTTGCAGAATTTAAGCGGAAGAATGGTGGAAAGAAGGTAGGGTCAGCACAGAACAAAGAGGTGCAAAAGAAGAGGAAAACAGGAGGGCCGTCAAAGAAAAGTGGAGGTAAAAGTACACCAAAGAAAGGGGACACCGGCGAAAAATGATGCTCACATGCCTTTACGCTATATAGGCTATGTTAAGCACGAGCGACATTTATCATCCAATGTTCGCAATTCTAATCTTACCATTCGGACGAAACTGGCACGTACAAGCATCTGCTTCCAGTGATAGGTCATAACCTGAAAGTAACCATGTCATTTGTTCCAGTTGCCCTGTTTGTAGCCTTTTTCTTGTCTTCTTTGTATTAGCTAGAGAACTGGATCTGCCACTGGTGGGCTCTTTTTCCTTTTTATCTTTTTGAAAAAGAAAATGGAATATCATGTTACTACCACGCTAGTTGTGGAAAAGTGCCTCTAAGTAAAACTTCCACCTAGAAATACCTTTGGAGAAAGTATGGCCTTATATTTATTTCTCATGAGAGAAAATGGACCAGTGAAACTTCCACCATCACAAAGAACAAATGTAATGAAATAATCAATATAGATACAAGCGTAAAAGCTCGCAAAAATCAGCTCCGTTACACTACGATAATAAAACAAAGGAAGAAAAAGGGACAGTGATGAGAAGAACTTTCTTCATCTATGACTACAAGCACGCAGCAAAAGCAATTAGTATGGACGAAATCTCTGGCCATGGCCGGAGTCATTGCTATGTCTACCCCTGTTTGAACTGCCACCCATTTTGTTGCCTCGCCCTCTTCCACTCCTGCTATCATTTCTTTGATATGAAGTTGGTGAGTGTAGCTGTACTCCTGGCTGTTGCCTGCAAAGAAACAGAGAGGCTCTCAGTCCTCAGGAATGCACAACCAATTATGCCACGTTGAGTTCTACAAAACTAATTTATTTGCGAGCCAATATTTTACTATTGCAGGTGCTATTGAGATTTATATGGGAGGCAAACTCAAGGGACAGGTTAAACTCGTGATTGCAACCTGTAAACATTAATTTGTGCAATGTTAAGTGCTCAAGCCTGTGGAGTCAGTAACAAAAAGGTTCTGGGATGGGGGTTCCAACAGTGAAATGATTGAATAGAACAGATTCAAATAGCTAGGCAACAACAGGGTAATACAGAAAGAGCAGAGCAGGGATGACTATCACTTTGTTAGAACAGATTCATTGCTGATTATGCTAATTGCAGCTCTCTTTTTTTCCCTTTTTTTTATCGTTTAATGAATGGGTGTTGGAGGGGAAGAGGGTGTGAGGTAGAAAACTGAACTTTTTGTTTCTGTTTTCCCTTCCCTGAACACTACATAAAGGATGAGTTTGATAAGATACCACACCCTCCATTCGGAGATAAAAATGTAAGAAATCAAAAGGTAAAGGATCTCCAGGTCAGCTTACAGCACATATCCGAACTGCCCATCAGGTAGAAGCATTGGCATCATTGCCATGCCAGCAGGGGATGGTCCACTTCCATAGATCAACGGCTGCTAAAAAAATAAGGGATGACTTTAATATTGGCTGAAAGCTAGAAACTGCAGAATTTAAGTTTTAGCAAAGAAGAAACAAATAAATGAATTGTACTAGTAGAATCTATCATCCCAGCATTCTGCAGCTTCTAATGAGGTGTCAATAGCATAAATTTCATTACATCTTTTGTATAGCTCATTGACCAAAAGTTTGAAGCTCAAACCGAATAACAACAAACTAGAGTGGGAGGAAAATGAGGAGATGGGAGGTGAAAATAGCAAGTGCCTGAATTATGCAACACCAATAAGAATCGGCTTCAGTCAGGAGCTTCTCTCCTAAAGTTGGACACATGGAACATAATGATCTACAATTGTAAGGCTTATAATGAAAACCATCCCATTATAAAAGCACAGAAACTGGATTTCACCAGAATGTAAAAGAGATCAGTTAATCTTGATGCATTTGTATCATAAAGCCACACCCAAAGCTCAAAATTAACTAGAAAAGATGTCAGGTAATCCTCTTTCACATTAAGGCTATATCCAAAATGGTTAATGAGCAAAATATATATAGAAGATAGCCATCCAGACCAAGTAGTTCAAAATAAGATTACTAAGTGTACAATGAGTCATATCTTCTGACCTGTGCAAAGCCTGCTGTAACATATCCTGCTCCAAGAGCACCATAGGCATTCCCCATCATACCATAACCAACACCAGGTGGGTAACCTGGTAACAAACCTGCATTCTGCAAGTTTGAGCCCCCAGCAGCCTTCTGCTCTGACTGAGGTTTTGCAAGAGCACACTCCACAAGCTGGCCTAAAAATCACAACAAACCAAACCAACATAAATAACTTGTTAACTTGCAATGAGATAACAAATACATATAAGATGGATAAATCAGTGATCACCATCTAGTTCATATTTTTCAGTATCCTTCAATGCTTTCATGGCACTAGACCTCTCAGCAAAATGCACAAAACCAATTCTATTTTTCTCCTGTCCAGATTTTGCTGGCGGCAAAACCACTTTGGTGATTTTTCCATGTCGTTCAAATAGCTTTTTCAACTGATCTTGGGTTACTGTCTTTGGTAAATTTTTCACATATAGTGCCTTAACCTGTAAGAGAGAAGCTGAGGTGAGATTTACCAAGTTAAATTCCAAAGCACAAGGCATCTCATAGCATAATCAAAGAAAACCAGATGCAAAAAACTAGATCATGAAGATGGTTAATCAATTCAAATGTTTTACAAGACCTGTGAAGAAGCAGAAGAGTCAGCATTTTTAGGGTCAGCCCAGCTCACAGCTGGGGCATTATCACCCAGCTTAAATTTTGGATCCATCATCTTCTGCCTTGAATACTCAGCACAAGCATTATTGTAGTACTCAATAAAAGCATATCCCCTGTTATTGCTTGAGCTCTTTTCCTGTGACCAATTGTTCTATAACCAATGAGTAAATTGCACGTGCTGCCCTTTTTTTTCTTTATAAAAAAGATGAGAAATAAAAACACTTTGAAAGTATCAAAAAGTCAAGTAGAACATTAACTTCACTAACCTTCACCAATTGCACGTTGGTAACTCCAGGCCCAACCTCAGCCACAATCTTCCTCAGACCATCCTCTCCCCAACTTCTAGGAATGTTGCTAAGGAACAACCGGTGCTTCGCCTGAGATGTCGAGCATTTGATTTTTTTACCCTGAGTGAGAGAAATATCAACACATGTAACTGAAGAAGCATACTTAAAAATCTTGGAACAAGCATGAGCACAACTACCACAAACAAAGAAAAGTAAGGACATTCACCTTGAATTCAGTATTATTCAGCTCACCAATTGCCGTAGAAGCCAAATCAACACTTCTAAAGGTCACAAATGCAAAGCCCCTGTTCTCACTTGAATCTTTTTCTCTCATAATTCGAACCTGTGGTCATAAAATTTGCCAGAGTCTTCATCCTCACAAAGATCATATACACAGATGCCTCATGAGTAGAAGTTGAGCTTACCTCTGTAACTTCTCCAACAGACTCGCAAAAATCCCTCAAGTCCTCCTCAGAAGCATCATTTGGAATGCCACCAATATATACTTCAGAACCATGAGGAGGGCGGGCAAGGAGCTCATCGTATTTTTTCTGCTCATCCTCACCTTCAACCTTTGTCTCGTCACCTGCATTAGCATTGCTAGCATCATCGTCATCCTCTTCCTCCACCTCTACTTCTTCCTCCTCTTCTATTATTTCCTCTTCTTCCACTTCCTCTTCCACTATTTCCTCTACTTCTTCATACTCAACCTCTTCATCCATCATTTCCTCAGGATCATAGTCTTCATCAAGATCAACCTTCTCATCATACTCAACTGGCTTTTCAGACTCTGCTTGCTCAGCAGCTGCTGATCCATTTCCCTTTGTACTTGGCATCTTATATATCTAAGGACACAAGCTTGCAAGGCAACTGTGAAGAGGGTACAGAGGCCACAAGAATTCATGGGATGTATACACATATTGAAAGGAGGAAATAAAATGAAAGGCCAAAAGGAGTTCAAAGTGGTTGCAATGTGAAAGACTTCCACTAAAGGATTTATGATAAAATTAGCAGTAGTAACAGAGAAAGGCAAAAGAGATTTCTGAATGACAGCAATGTAGTTTAGGAAGGTGGTGTGACCACTGTCCTGGAATAGAAGTGCAAGTTTAAGCATGAAGCGGCTTCATTCCAAAGGTCACATTTAAGAACCTCATAACAGAAATAAGAAATAAAATTTTTAGTTTGTAGATAATTGAATAATTTAAGGAGAGAATCACACTGATTTGAGATAAATCAAGGTGACACATCAAAGTTACACATAAGAGGTCTCCATGATTCTTTTTCAAGTCTTTCAGATAAAAGTGTGAAGGGCTGGGTGAAACAAAGGTGATCAAACCACAACATGATCGAATCTCACAAAAAAATACGAGTTCCAGACTAACATACCAGTCTGTGCACCTTCCTGCAACAATTAAAGGTGGCACATCAAACTAAACATACCGAACGGGATGGACTTTATACATGTTTTCAATAACAAGTGCAGAGTTTCCAGACACAAAAGAATCATTCATGCTAAACCTTAGAAAGATGAAAGATCCCTACGAGTCATAAACGCATTTGATGCAGAGGAGATTCTATACATTTAGTTTACTGTTACATTGCTTTAAAACATACCTATCAAAAATTCAGATTTCTCAACAAACATTGCAAACAAACAAGATTCTTAAGCAAATATTACCTTGTTCTACCATTCTAGTTTCCCTGCATATAAACTGTGAATCTAAAACTTGCAGGTTTGACATTTATCGAGTCCAAACCTAAAGAATTTCATAAACCACAGATTGTAGGACAAAAGCAGTCAAATACATGGAAAGCATCAAACTTTTCTATACATGACCTAGCTAGAAATCTAAAACTACCAAGTACAGCTACAAAATGAAGCCCCAAAAGGGATCAAGTTAATCAAGTACCCGATACGGATCAGACCCTAACCAGGCTTGATGGGGTAAGTTCTCAAAATGCCAGTGTTCTCCAGGTTGGCTAAATCTTAGTCAAAGCCTGGCTCTTAATCTTTTTGGATTTCCTTTCTTCAGATTTTTAATCACAAATCTATAATAATAATAATGCATTTAGCTAAAAAATTTATTACATCATTAACTAATTTCTTTGATTTTTTTTTCAAGGATTCGGTTCGAAATAACAACACATGCCAGATATGGGATCTTGTTAAGAAAAAAAAAACTTTCGCAGACACTAAAAAAGAAATCAACGGACGAGAAAGAGGAGAGAGAAAACCCAGAAGACAAGAAGAAGAGAAATGTAATAAACGTTGAGAACGTACTGTAGAGGAGAGGAGAGGAGAGGAGAAGCTTTCTGCCTGCGAGAATTGCTGCTCTACAACTTCAAGCTGGGAGAGAGAAAGAGCTTGAATTTATTTGATAGAAAGACTTTTTCAACCAAAAAAAATCTGTTTCAAAGGGTAAACAAACCCTAAGCACTTCATCGCGGAAGCTTGAAAATATTGATTAATGATATTCTGTTTTCTTAAAAAAAATAGTGGCTTATATATATATATATATATATATAAAACAGCTGCACCAACAGATTGTGTTTTAATACGGATAAGGAAGCTTGACCTAACAATTAAACATCTCTTAGGGAAACCCAAAATTATTAATTTGGCACAGCATGTTCTCGTTCTTGTAAAAAGAAAAATCTAAAACAGCTCCTTTTTTTTCTTCGTGATAAACCAAGACACAAGTTATACATTATCACCCTCACATGACTTGAGTTTCTTTTATATAAAACATATTAAAAAAAATTAAAATTTAAAAATATTATATCTTTCTACAACATCTGACCCAAAAGTAATATTTATAATATTAATAATAACATTAAACTTGCATAACCCAAATTCAAGTAGGTTTGGCTGCAATACCATATTCAATAGCCTTGGATATAGGTCTGACTGCAAGGTCGTGTCATAAAAGTGTGACAATTAAATAGATTAATTAAATATAAAAAAACAAAGAAAAAAAACCAACAAAAAAAAACTAATGAAGAAAAAGAAAAAAATTCTGAATTAATTGGGTTAACCCTTTAAAGCAGGTTAACTCGTCAAACCTTGGATTCGTGTCGTGAAAGTTTGACAACTAAATAGGAAAAAATTAACGGGTTACCCAGAATTAATTGGGCTAACCTGTTAAACCAGGTTAATTCATCAAACCCGAAATCCGTTTCATGAAAGTTTGATAATTGAATAGAAAAAAATTGAACATTAACAAACTAAATTAAACGAAAAAAATTACCTAAAAAGGAAAAAAACCAAGACAAATAAAAGACATCAGCCCTTTCACTGTGGATTGCACTGTGCAATCCACGGTTAAAAACATAAAAGAAAAGGAAAAAAGAAAAGAAAAATGAGCAGTTTATAATTATAATATAATATAATAATAATAATATAATTATTATTATTATTATTATTATTATATTATTAGAAAAAATGCATCAACCAATAACTAAATAGAAAAAAAATCATATTAATGAACTAAATTAAATAAAAAAATATTAATTCAAAAGAAAAAATAACAGAAAAAAAACTTATAAGAAAAAAAACAAATGAGAAAAAAGAAAAAATAATTTAAATTAATTGGGTTAACCCGTCAAACCTAAGATCCGTGTCATGAAAGTTTGATAACTAAATAGAAAAACATTTAATATCAACAAACTAAATAAAAAAATTAATTAAAAAAAAGATATCAGTCTTTTCTCCGTGGACTGCACTGTGCAGTCCATAGTAAAAGGCATAAAAAGAAAAAAAAAAGCAAAAAAAAAAAACTAAAGGCATTAGCTTTTTCACTGTGGACTGCATACAATATTAAAAGATGAAATTGGAAGAAAAAAACTAATGAGAAAAAAGAAAAAAAAAATCTGAGTCAGCTGAGTTAACTCGTCAAATCAAGTTAACATGTCAAACCTGGCATTCATGTCATGAAAGTGTAATAACTAAATAGAAAAAAGTTTAATATTAATGAACTAATTTAAAAAAAAGATTAATTAAAAAGGAATAAATAAAGAGAAAAACACCTACAGGAAGGAAAAAACTAATGAAGAAAAAGAAAAAAATTATGAATCAATTGAGTTAGACTATCAAACTTGAGATCCGTGTCAGGAAAGCCTGATAATTAAACATAAAAAATTTAATATTAAAAAACTATAGACAAAAAAAATAAACTAAAGGCAGAAGCTTTTTCACTGTGGATTGTATCGTGCTATTCAAAGTAAAAGGCTTGAAAAGAAAAGGGAAAAGGGAAAAAAAAAACAAAGGTATACCCCACGGGTTAATTTTTTTTTCTTGCATAAAAATATCAAAAAAATTAAGATCTAAGAGTGTTAGGTCTTTCTGTAAAGATATACGTAAAAGCCTTGGGTCTAGCTCCAACGCTTGACCCAATAATACTATTTATAATATCAATAATATCATTAAACTTACATGATTTAAGTTTAAGTGAGTCTGGCTGCAACACCGGATCCTAGAGCATTGGAGGTGAGTTTGGCTATAAGGTCGTGTCATAAATGTGATAATTAAATAGATTAATTAAAAAGAAAAAAAACAAAGGAAAAAAAACCAATAGAAAGAAAAAAACTAATAAAGAAAAAGAAAAAAAATCTGAATTAGTTGAGTTAACCCTTCAAACCAGGTTAACCCGTCAAACCTGAGACTCGCTTCATGAAAGTTTGATAACTAAATAGAAAAAAACAATTGACGGGTTTACCCAAAATTAACTGGGTTAACCCGTCAAGTCCGGGATACGTGTCATGAAAGTCTGATAATTAAATATAAAGAAATTTAACATTAACAAACTAAACTAAATAGAAAAAATTAATTAAAAAGAAAAAAAATCTGGGTTAACTCGTTAAACCAGACAAACCCATCAAACCTGAGATCAAACAAAAAATTTCATTAAATTTTTTTTAAAAAAGACAATTTAGCGTTTCATTTAATTTTTAGTATATTAACAAACTAAACTAAATAAAAAAAATAAATTAAAAAAATAAATTTGGATTAACTCATCAAACCAGACTAACCCATCAAACCCGAGATCAAACAAAAAAAATTCATTAAAAAAACAAAAAAAAAATTTAGTGTTTCATTTAATTTTTAGTATATATTATAATATAATAATTA
>Ga0325404_1001832_pt1 | contig 22605 bp, 14 predicted proteins | sample PopdelMetagenome_18_FD_205664 | JGI IMG/M metagenome (GOLD analysis project Ga0325404, IMG submission 205664) | Populus deltoides microbial communities from Bellville, Georgia, United States - Xylem-Control-R1 | ecosystem: Host-associated > Plants > Phyllosphere > Stem > Wood/Secondary xylem...
TTTTTGATTTTTTACTATATATATATATATATATATATATATATATATATATATATATATATATATATATATATATACGGTGTGCTTAAACGCACACTCACTTGGTTGGTCTGTGAAGGTGACTCTAAACTTTCCTTTCAAGAAATGTAAAGCGAAAGACAGTAAGATACAGTGATAATTGATGCCCATATCTAGCTAGTCCTAATTACAGTGGCTAGATCTTTGAAGCTTAAGACTCCAAATCCAATGCAAATGCAGTGAACAACAAAAATAATATTAACGTCTAGTTCTACCCTCTATTTTGTCTACTTGTAGCAGAAATCAATAATGCAGCATCCAAGACTTGGTTTTTTATGGTTGAAAGACCTAGCTGATACGCAAAAAAGAAACCAAAACATGAGAACAAACATTTCCACATCCACGCATAATAATACCCTTGATATGTACAGAATGTCATGAATTACCTGCCCAATGAACCAAGATTGATAGAAAGAAGACATCACATTACCACAAGAAAAAAAATTAAAAGAGAACGCAAACCTCTACGGCGGCCGGTTAACATAGCTAGTGGTGGAAGTCTGCACTTGAAATGTGTGGTCAGGATACACATCTCAATCGGAATACAAATTAAAAGCAGTTGTTAATTAGAGACCATATCTATTATAAGAAGGAATAAGTAAATGAAAACATATGGAGGAAAGCATGGGACTGCCAATATTGAAGCTCGTCAGCCCATAGATAGGGAAATTAACAAAATCTATTTGTACAGAAAACCTAATTCTAACACCTGGATTTTCTCTCTGTTTTTTGTTTTTTTTATACCCAACAACTTTTGTATATTTACAAACCATACCCACCTCAACCCCCCTCCACCCCAGAAAAAAAGAGGCAAAACAGAAAGGAAAAAAATAAATCCCTGTTCCCTATCTTTTCTTCTTAAAATAAAATCTACTACAAGCCAGGGATTTGTGAATACTCCCCATAAAAATCAGTAATAGCAGAAGCAGCCCATAGCCTTTCATTGAAACTCTCTTGCATATCATCGGGAATAACGTGTGTCCTACAAAGCGGACAAGTTATCTGATCATACCCCATCCAACGGTCCAAACAGCATTTGTGGAATATATGGCGACAGTTTGCAAGCCGTCTGATCTCGTCGGACTCTTCAAACTCGTACAGACAAACAGCACAGCTATCAGCAGAAGGATCAACAAGCTCCGAAAACTTGACAACAGGAAGGATCTCGCGTATCAGAAGGGCAGAAACAGAGTGACTGTGAAAGTCAGGGACACGAAATGGGGGGGTATTCTCAGTTGAAGAAGAGGAAGAAATGCCCGGTTCAAGAAAGTCAGGGAGACCTATGCAGTGAAAGAGAGTGTTTATCAGTTTTCTAATGAAACCCAGGAAAGAAAGTGTGTGGAGGAGGAGTTTTGGGAGAACTATTTCTGAATAGCCTACAGGAAAACCCATGCTGCTCTACTTGTGTTTCTTCTTATGTCACAGAGAGAGAGAGAGAGAGAGAGAGAGTTTGTGTTAGATAAAGAGAGATGTGGAGGGAGAGGAAGCTGCTGGGTTTTATATATAGGAGTTCATGTGTGACTTTAGATTTTACTATAGGTACATACACATATAATTAAGTAATAAGAAATTATTTCACTTGTGTCTTATCCTCGGGTCTTTGTAAAGGTTAGAGTTTGGTGCAATGTAAATGGGAAATGTCAGGATAGCTAGCCGTGTTTGTCGCCATTGCTCTTTCGTTGTTAACCTCGCACACATCTCTTTTGGGATTTATCGATATGTGCAAGCCATGAACATTGCACAATTAGAAGGGGCATTAGCTACACACACTACACTATTCCGTCAACGAGAGGTAAAAATATTCCACGATATTGCTTGAGTATTGATGCAGCATTCAAGATCTTCCACCACAGTTTTTTTTTTTTGAAAAAACAAAATAAGAGCAAATATTAAGGTCAGAAGATTTCCTCCATAAACCTCGATGAAAGAAAACTCCAATTAATATTAAGTTTACAGTTTATCAATTGACGCACGGAATGGTTTTGATTAATTTGGGAATATTAAATTAATTAATGACCGTATGGAATTTGCGGTAATTAATCTAAGGATATGCATGACGTGGTGATTAGGATCATATATATATATATATATATATATATATATATATATATACTCCCACGATGATTGTCATCATAATCCAAAAACGCACTAAGAAACTTGTAATTTGAATAAATAAGCATTTCACCAACAAATTTAGGACCCACATTTGAAATTGTTGAAAAGTAATGGCTAATGGTTCCATCCAATGTCTAACCTTCGTTGACAATTACATTTCACCTTGATAAGATTAACTAATTCAACTCTTGGATGGATTAGGGCGGAGGAAAATTCATCAGGAATCTTCAATAATCAAGTAATGGGCCAAAACGGGAGGAGTGAGACACACATTGATATGAAATTTTCTAGATGATGTGATAACGGTTGTTTTTTAAATAATTTTCTGTGCTGAAATACATGTTAATGATTTTTTTTTTAAAAAAAAAATTATTTTTGATATCAGTATATTAAAACAATCTAAAATATATAAATTATATTAAATTTTAATAAAAAAATTTAATTTTTTAAAAATACGGTTTGCACCGTATTTTTAAAGTGGACAATAGCTCCACCAATGGTACATAAAACAAACTAGATATGCATTAAAGGAACACCAAATCAAGTGGAAATATCAAGTAGTCATGGCGCCTTGTGGGGGTCATATTTGGTGCCCTAAACGCATCATGGTGTCATTGTCCCCTTCTTGGATGGGTTCACCACCATTAACACTAGATGGCCTTGTTTGGCCTTGTTTGGATTGATTTGACTCAAATTTTGATACATTCATCTCTCTTTTGCGCTATTATTTAGATTAAGAATATGTTTCACACATTGCGCGGTCCAATTATATTTTTAATAAATAAATAATTTTTTTTAGTTTTAAATTAATTTTGTATGTTTTTAAATTATTTAAATGTGCTAAAGTTAAAAATAAAAAAATTATTCTAATACATTTTTAAATAAAAAATATTTTAAAATTAACTTCCATCACACTATAAACATGCTCTAAATCTTTTTCAAGACATTACTCCATACAATTACTTACTAGAGTCTGACTTTGTGATAACGATTATTTTTCAAAGTGTTTTTTTTTGGAAATACATTAAAAAATATTTTTTATTTTTAAAATGTATTTTTGATATTAGAAAATCAAAAAAATCTAAAAGATTAAAAAAAATTAATTTTTTTTAATAAAAATAACCTTTAACAAAAAAAGGACTTCTTGAAAGTAGTATATTTGACGTTCAAGTAAAAGATATTATCGACCTCCATGTTAACCACATATTAATGAGTGGAGAATAATTTCATCTTGGATAGAAAGGTTGAATCCTAGCTAGCTAGCTAGCTAGGGCTTTCATTACCATAACTAAAAGTAAAACCATAATTTCAATGCATTGTGGATCGACTTTTAAGCATGTAGATAACCTAAGCTCCTTCTTTTTCAGCAGAACCCCTTATTTATGTAATGAGATTTCGATGAAACAACATTGTCGCCGTAATGAATGGCTAGCTTGCATTTATATGGAAAAACTCTTCAAAGGGCACCTGTCCCTTTGCCGGATTTGAGATTTTTATTTGAAATATTCAAGTTTGAATTTCAGGAAAAAGAAGAAGAAGAAAAGATGGATTTCAATACACTCTCTCTCTATTTTATTTATTTATATATATATATTATGTAATTCAAAATCTTCTACATCAATTATGATTACAAGGAAGTTAGTATGATTACCTTAAGTTGCACCAGTAATTAAAATAATTAGATAGTTGTGGGCTCACAATCAGGAAAATAAAACCACCCGAGAACCACATGAGTTGTCTCTTACATAGTTGTGGGCACTCCATGTGATTCCATGCCCTGAGATTTCAGTCTTGAATCTCTTTCCAAACCAAAGCCCCCGTTTTTTACATGATAAATAAACTTTCATATATAAATTTTAGTTGAGATGAATTGGACCGCTCTAATATCTGTACATAAATGCAACGGACAATGAACAGCCAATACTCAACAGATCAGTGCCACTCCCATTTTCAGATGAGTGGTTTTCAACTGCAAAGCAAGGGAGGGATTGAGACTCGAGAGGAGGTGAGCGGAGTGAGTGAGGGAGGTGGCGGGGAGTGGTGGACTGTGGAAGAGAGATCCGGCCAGCTAGCCAAGCAAGATGGGTTAATTAAGGGATGGCCATTTGTGGGTAGCTAGGCGCTCCTGCCCACCATGCACTGTAGCCAAATTAAGTTGGCTCTGACACATGTCCAATACAGCCACGACACTTGTGGACCCACTCAATAAAACCATCCCATTTACACCACCTCACCCACCTCCCAGACCATTTGGAAAGGGAGCTATAACTTGTCACCACCACCTTTGTCTCATCTCTTGTTTTATATTCACGCCGTGGAGTCCCAATCTGAATCACACTTGTTTTTCTCTTGTTTGTTTATGTGCTATCATAGACATGCTGTCTAGCCCACATCATGCACACTGTATAATTAAAATCTCTTATTAACGTTTCTGTTCAGTTTACTAATTACTCAGTACCCATTAATTAATCAGATACCATATGCATGATTATCAGAAAATAATCCTACACATAATTTAATGAGAAAAAAAGACCGCTAGTCGTTCAGCATGATGGTATATTCTTTCTCTTTTTTTCAAACAGGAGAGGAAAAACTACTATTCAAATATAAGGAATTAAAGAGAAAGAAAATGGGTTGAAGTTGACTGGTGCTATAGAAATGGCTTTGTCTATTAGACGCCATCAAGCATCGATCACCCACTTTGCAGAAAGCGAACAGCAAGTTCATGCGCCAGTAGAAATATTTCATTTCATGTTCTTAACCCTCCAGGGTAATACTCTACCTTTATTAATAGAAAGCATGGTTTGTACGCAATTATTTCCAGGTCTTAATCAGAGACTGCGCCCTGCATTAAGGCGTAAGAATCACGGCTGCAGTCCTCAAGCATAGCTAAAGATCGATCAAATTCCATGCAGCTTAGCCTGTTAGAAACTGTCATTGCCAACTAAAAAACAATGGCGTCGAGAGTTCTAATTAAGTAACATACACAGAATCAGAATGTTAATTAACAACTTAATTGTATTGTAAAGCTGATGTTGGATGGTCATATGGGCCATGCTTAAATTGACCCGCGAGAGCATAAACTGATCATTTGTTGATATTGACTGACGAGCACATGGTCTTTGTCCTCTCTGTCTTTTTCCTTCGTTTTAGGAAATTGAATAAATTACCGATGTTTAAATACGCTGCACATATCTCACTATTCAAATCATGCCTGCCTCTCCTACAATATCTTCCTAACCTAACTTCTCGTTCGTAAGAAAAAATATTGCCCTAAATTAATTATATATATATATATATATATATATATATATATATATATAAACAATAAATTGCATTAGTTTCTTGATATAGGCGTGTTTTCATACCAAACAAGCTAATATAGAAAGCTAATTATATAGAAAACCAAGAATCTAGGCGTGTTTTCATACCAAACAAGCTAATATAGAAAGCTAATTATATAGAAAACCAAGAATCTAATAATCATAAAATTAATTCTAAATCCCTATATAAAAAATAAAAAAAAATCATAAGTGAAGAATTTAAATATTATGTGTCCAACTTGTTTAAAAACTTTAAAAACACTGAACTATGAATTGTTCTAATGAAAATATCAGCGAATTGATCCTTCAATTTTGATGTTAGACAACTCTATAATATTTTTTTATCCAATTTCATTTTAGTTAAGAACTTATTTTCATTTACATGTTTCATACAATTATATTAATTGAATTAGATTATTGATAATATCACATGTTATTTTACTATCACAATATAACCGAATCAATTTTGTGTATCATATGGTTGCATGATGACATGCTAATTTCTGGTAGAAGATCTAAGATATATTTTTTTAAAACACAAATATTTTTTTATGATATTAAGACTTTTTAGTTTCAAAAAAAATACTTCAAGGAACCTAGATCTTTCATTACAAATTGTTTGGCCATGTAATCTTACAGGGGTTTGCTTTTTCCATAACCATCATATCATCATCTATATATAGAATGAGTATTGTAATTATACCTTTATGCTTCTTTAGAAACAATGTATGATTTGAATTACTCTAATTGTGGTAAAAGGTACTCTAATTGTGGTAAAAGGTCATCGTAGATCTTGTGAACCTTCCAAAACATGCTATTAGATTTCAATCCATACAATAACTTTTTTCAACTTGCATTCTATCTAATTACTTTAGTATGATGATATGGTCATTTTTTTATTAACTTTGACACTAAATCAGGAACATCCTCAATAATCAATGGATTTTGTAAATTAAATTTGGTTCTTATTGTTTTAATTGTTATTTGTTATGTTTTGAATCTTTTTTTCTTAATTGAATTTGTTTTTCAATTTCATCTCTCAACATTTTATTTCATCTTATATTTATGTTAAATTTCATCCTCATTTTTTTATTGTAATTTTTTTGTGTAGGATCCTTTTTTATTGAGATTTTCTTTTTTAATTTTATCCCTCGGTATTTTTTTTATCGGGATTTTAGCTTCATGATTTTTTTTGGATTTGCTTTCGGGTTAGAACAATTTTTTTTGTTTGATTTATCTATTGTCGTTGCCTTTTTTATTATATTACTAAATTAATTGTACTTATTGGATCTACGCTTGAGTATTAGATTTTCCTTGTTTTTTAAAAAATATTATCATTCTATGAGCTCTTTTTTTAGTAAAAAAAAGCTTGGTCCAGCAAGTGATATAGCGCGAATCACCAATCTAGTCTATAGTATTGTTAATCTTCTTTTGCTTGTGGACATGATAGCAATGGAGATAGAAAAGAAGATGGGATATAGCATCCACATCTTCAATCTGCAACACGATGCAGGGAATAAATACATGAATATTTTCTTTACCTTTTACTTATTATGGGGGAAAAAACAAGGATTTTAAAGGAATTACATTTTTTTTTCCCGGACAAAACACCATTTAACCTTAAATCAAATAATGAAAAAGTTGTCTAGACAAAAAGAAAAGAAAGAGGGAAGCCACAAAGTTTTCGGTAGAATATGCTGTGTTCATACGTGCCTTGCATACACGAAGAAGAATCCCTACACATAGAATGGTCCACGGAACAATTTGATCTATATATGGCTAAAAGAAAGAAAGAAAAAAAGTGTATTTCTCCTAATGAAATGGTCATGGGTTAGTCTTCAAGCTGGCTCTCCACCGTCCTTGATTTGCATAGTTTTACTTGGCCACCATAGGGGTTAGGGCTCCCAAAGTAACATGGCTAGGGAAACATAAAGCACCGAGGCATGCAGAATTGGACAGCTTGGCGTTGCAGAATTACTCAGAGATGAGCTAGCGTAATCCTCTTTTTAAACAACTTGCCCGAGTATATGGTCATTAATTACAATACTTGGCAGATATAGCTGCACACAGGAGAATAATTAATTAAAAAGGGTTTTACAGCTAATTGATGACAGGAAACAACCGATGCAAGTATCTACTGTCTGTGATGTCTCCCTTAGTGTCTCGAAAAACAACGTGACTTCTAGACATGCTCTTAGCTTTGCAGAGTTAACTTAGCTATAATTGGCTGCACTTACTGTACACCCACGTTTTGTTTGTGGCAGGAATTGTGGAATATTTTGGAGAAAGGACCTCTTTTTGCGATAAAATTAAACAGCAATGATTAATAAAGTGACAATCATTTTGTTAATCTCTCTATCTTTCCCCCCTGTGTTCTTTCTTTAGTTCCCTCTCTCTACTAATGCTGAGACACCATCCGTACCATAGTGGCCGTTTGTACTCTTATTAATTTCGGCCATTATTTTGGCTACAATTCCCTACCTCGGTTGTCATTGTCCAGCTTGCTTGCTTGCTTGCTTGCTCAGATAGTTGTTCTTCTCTTCTGGGATTTAGATGTAAAAGAAGGAATTTCACAATTTCGAAATGTTTATGCTTTATCGTATGATCAGGAATATTACCCTTAAGTCCCAAAGTTCATGTTTTTTTTTGGTGGTTAAGTCCCAAGGCCACCATCCAATTCTCGAGAATATTACCCTTGATCGGACCGATGCCTTGTTTTTGTTGGGTAGACTGCAGACCATCGAGCTGTTTTGTTGCTGTAACCTTGCCGCTAATCTCTTGCTCCAGGTACGGTCTACCAAGTTAAATCTATTGCAAGAGCAATGTTTTGGGTTGGGACCCCTGAAGAGAAAAGGCCGAAGTGATCGATGGCAGATTTGAAGACTAAAACGACATCGGCCTGGACATAAGTCAGAATTGTGGGCCATCTTGTCATGTGGGATGTCTGTGGTTGGTTTTGTAGCTAACTCCTCCCCCTCTACCCAAAAAGTGCATGTAAATCTGGAAGTTTTTTTAAAAATATATTATTACAGTAATTTAAAAAAAATAATATATAGTTGTAACCTTACTTCAAACAATATATTTATGGGTTTTTTCAAGATTATTTGATGGGCTTTGAGGGAGAAAAAAAGAAGTTGGACTGAGTATTGATTCACTTGATCCAGCAAAATGAATACATACTTTTTTGTGTAACGAAGGGTCTTTTAATGTTTAAATAAGCAAAGCATGGAAATAAATGTAATCTATAGAAAAACACAGAAGAAATTTCTATTTAGTTGTGTGCTGTGATTTGTTGTTCAGTTATCGTCCATGAATATTTATATATCCTCGAGTCTCATGAATTTCTACCATGAAGAGTAAGATGAGCACACCTTCTAATAGAAATAATCATGGAGAATATTAACAGTGAGAGGTGGTTTAACCGGTCAAGTTTGGGGTTTGTGGTCCTTTTAAGGCTAATAAAAACTTACATAATCGTTAACTTGAGGGGCTGTTAAATTAGTCAATGTGCGTGCAAATTGGCCCGGACAATCATGTTAATAAAAAAAATTATGGAGAATATTGTTTTTATTATGAACAATGACGCAACTGTAAGATGATTTTTTATATTGACATTCATCTTGTAAAATTTTGAGAAGTTGCAAAATAATAAATTCAATTGGTGTCGTATTTATAACTTAGAAGACGAAGAATTCAGTTGGACAGTTGTTTATGTATAAACATCATTGAGCATGTCATGTTTGTTAACCAAAAAAAACAAGGAAGTAGCCGTTTCGGGCGAAAAGCAAAGGGTTCGATGGGCTTTCCAGTATTATTGGACTCTACTCCTCTGCTGGGCTTAGTTTCTTCTTACTATTGGACTCTCCTCTTCAGTTTTGCCTTTCTCCTCCCATTTTTGTTGCCTCCTGTTGATCAATTATGCGATTTTTTTTTTCTGACCGATTTGGGCTTTATTTTTTTATATATCTTTTATTTCTTTGTTGCTGGTTGGGCTTTCTTCTTCTTCTTCTTCTTCTTCTTCTTTTTTTTTTTTGACACTACCTTAAACAAATTAAGCCTCTGTTTGGAAGTATCGTCCAAGTAGAGGTTTGTAAAAATTCAGATTTTTTTTTAAAATTAATTTTTTATTATTTTAATATGCTAGAGGCAGAAATTAAAAAAATAAAAAATATTATTTTAATATGCTAGAGCCAAAAATTAAAAATATTTAAAATATTATTTTAATAAATTTCTAAATAAAAAACACTTTAAAAAACTATTACACTTCTAAATATTTCCTAAATGTCTCTCTATCAATGTGAAATCAGAGGTCCAGGAAAGTAAGGCCCAATCATCAAGTACACATCTTGACATTCAACAAGGTGAAAAAACTTTTATGCGGTGAGCGTGGATCGAACACGCGACCTTCAGATCTTCAGTCTGACGCTCTCCCAACTGAGCTATCCCCGCAGTTTGTACTATAAATTATATATTAAATTATATCGACAAACTGTCTTGGGACAAAAAAGATAAAAACTTCGATATTCTGTCTTGGATTAGGTGACGGCACACTATCTGGGAGGATTTTAAGGAAAAGGGAAGGGAATGGACCAGCAAATTTGACGGCGCAACTCTTTCGTGCAGGGAAGGAAAAGAAAATGAAGGGTTCTTTTTCTCCTAAATCCTAAAAAAAAAAAAATAATTTGAGTTGATCTGGAAAATCAAAGCTTGGAGATCAAAACAGAAATGAGGAAAGGCGGAAGTGTTCTTCTTTTATTACAATTACAAATACCAAAAAAAACAAACTTTACTATGGATGGCACTTTGATTTTTTTTTTTTTTAATCTTGATTCTTGAACTTTATTTATTTGCTATTTTATCCTTGCAATGAATGTTATTATCAATTATGTATGCAAAGTATATATGAGTATTTTGTTTGGAAGTCAGACATCAATTTTATAAAAAAAATAATTAATTTGTTAATGGGAAAAATTAAAAGAAAAGGAACCAGATTTTTTTTAAAAAAAATAGAGATTTCAATTTTTATTAATCAAGAGGCATGAAAAACTTAGTATTGATTCACTTGACATCATTTTTTTTCTCTCCAGACCATTCACCATTCTTCCACGATTAGTAGCATTGACTGGCATCCACTTCCCAGGTCAAGTGGCATCCTAGGAATACCTTTCTTTTCCCTATTTCATCTTCTTTTTCCTTTTATTTTTCATATGCTTTGCTTGCCCCTGAACCCAGCTTATGGCTTAAAAAATAAAATAAAAAAACCATGTAAAAATTTAAAACTCTTAAGAGGCGTTCTCCAACTTCACATATATTGTTGGACTTTTGGCTTGGATTTAAAGTTAGACGCCTATGGTTAGGCCTTCTAGTTGTGTGGAGATTTAAAAATAAAATAAATTAATCTATCAAACCAATTTAGAATAGACAACACATACTTTAAAACTAGGACGTTGATGGCCGATCAAAAAAAAATAATATAAAAAAATATTTATGTGATGATAGTATTTTTATATGAACAAAAAAATCAAGGATTCGGATCTTGAATAAGTTCAATAGGATCAATTAATTTAATATATAATTATTAAAAAAACCAATGATAATAAAAAAACTTAACTCGAGTCAACATGCTAAATTTATGGTTCGGTCATGAGATCGAGATAACCCTATACAAAATAAATTGAATAAACAATAAAGGTCAACTCTCAAGCAATCTAAATGATGAAAGAAGGAACTAAAAAAAAACTTGATTTAAAGAACATGTAAAAAAACTATAAGTCAACCTAGATTAACTTGACTAACTCGTAACCTATGATAACCTCATGGAAAAGAAAGCAAAAAAATCACGAAACTCAAGGCCCGATAATCTAATGTAAAATGAGAAAATTGAAAAAAAATAAATTTTAAAAAAATAATCTAAAAAAACAAGGTCAAATATTAGAGGGTAAAATTAAAAAACAAATCAATCAAGAAAAAAAATAAAAAAACAAAATAAATAGTAATAAAAAAATAAAAATCAAATTTGGTATAAAAAATAAAATAAATCAAGAAAATAATAAAAAATAATAATAATTAAAATATTGAGGATTAAATTAGATATAAAATTAAATAGAATCAAACGACAAGTGATAAAATTAAAAAAAAATAGCTTTAAAAAGCTTTAAAACAAAAATAAATAATAATAAAAATATAAAAACCAAAATTAATATAAATATAAATATAATATAAATTACAAATACAAAAGGAGAAGAAAAAAAGATTTGTGATAGTACTTCAACATTGTTATCAACTTTAATTCGTGTATAATTCCACCTAATATCTTTTTAATTTTATAATTGGACTACTCTCGTCATAATTTAGAATCATCTAGGATCTTCATGCTTGGTATCATTATTACCATATATATAATTAAATACATAAATTATCAATAATAATAATAATAAACTTGGAATAATTATAAATCTTATCCCTCTAGATTGTGCGCTACGGTATTATATATAAAACCTTCAAATACATAACATACATATAAAATATATATATTTTTATTTCTTGGGATTAATACATCAAACAACACAAAAGTATATTTTTAAAATTAAAACAGTAGTAGAAGTAAATTTAGTTTTTGATTGAAGTGTAAATTCTAGTGGTAAATGAACAGTAGTAGAAACTTTGATAAATATCAAGGGCGCATGCACACGGTTGCTATCCAGGTATGCTGCAGCCATGGTCAAAAATCCAAAAGGTGGAAAACATTAACAGGAGGAATTCGTCTGAATAGGACGTAGTGATGTTTCAACATCAGATTTTCTTAATTTCATACTTAGGCATGCGCAGTGTTTCTCTTGCCTTGTCAAAAACGTTGGGCCAAAGGCCCAAGTACTGTCTCAAAATTAAGAAAAAGAGAGAGAGACGCCTGGACATCAAGCTTTCCAGGCTAGCTACAGACGATGAGGACTGCAGCTTCATGCCCCGAGATTTCCGTTAGTCATTGGTCCAAACAGGCTGGAGAGCTTCTGGCAGAACCGAAACCTACCGGCCAAAAGCAAACAAAAATTAAGAAAACTCAAGGAGAGGCAACATGCTTGCCACGCTGTTGCTCATAATTATAGCGACGGGGATAAAGCAATGGAAGAAGTATTCCATCAGAAACATCCACAGCAAGAATAAATGCAGCCCTCATCGTCTGTTGAAGACCTACTTAATTCAGGTTTATGTTTGGCCTTGCTTGTGACATGAATTCCTGTGTTCTCCTGTCTACTTGGTTTATGAAGATCGATTATGTGAGCCTGGGATATTGGAACCACTGCTTGGCATTTGAGATTATTATATTAAAATCCAATGATGATGATTGTGTTTTCATGTTGAAACCAGAAGGTAAAAGAGGAAGGAACTTCATTTCTTCTTCTTCTTCCTCGCACATTTAAAAGCAACGAAAGTGGCATTCCATCAAAAACATTCGCAGCAAGAACATAAGTGCCTGTATACCAATTTTTACCAAAACTGTGGTAGTCTGATAAAACACAAATATTCACAATCTGCAAGAACAAGGAGACGGGTTTGATTGTGCAACCGTTTGTAAAAGAGATTGAAATTCTTGATGACGAATTCGATCATCATGGCTGATGATTGCGGTCTAATATTGTCCATCATTTTCCTTCAAAAGGATGCAACGTTACTTTCCGTTGTCGGACTCGACCGAAATTTCGAAAGTGGGCCACGGACCATAACTGTAATTGGCCCACTTAAGACAATGTGTCCTATGTTTCCACCACAAGATATTTTGGATGAACTTTGCTAAGCCACGTGTCCTTCAGATTTTGGCCAAATCCATGAGAAGAGATTCACGGGGCAGCTAGGCCACGAGCCATGACATCCATAGGCTGGCTGGGTATAGAAAACGAAGAGAACGAGAAGCAAAAGACCCTTTTGCCTTCCCTCATTTCTGTATTTAAATTGTCTGTTTCTCTTTTTTCTTCATCTATTCCAGCCTCAATCGCCAAGTCTAAGTTGTCATTTTATTTTTTCAACGAAGGGTAATGAGCTAGCCAATCCAATGTTTGGCCTGCACCATCCATGATCTGTATTGTCGCAACACCTTTACAGCTTTACCAGATTTTCTATTAGAGTAATGGAGATATGCGGTAATATATTGGCTCGCATCAAATAGATTCACAAGAATGTGGACTTGCTCATCGTTCTGTGAGTCCTATGACAAACAACTTTAGAGTCACGAGCATGCCTTTCCATCAAAGGTTTTATTAATTTTATAAATTATTATGTGTTTTTAACTTAAAAATTATCAAAAAAAAAAAAAAAAACTCTCCAGGAAGTTACTTCCCAATCAAATCTACCAATGGATGATGAATAGCTTGCTTGCTTCTCTTGTTTTTTTTTTTTTTTTTGGTTATAGATGGCTATGGACACAGACTTGACCTTACAGTGCAACGCGCTCTAGGCTTTCTTTGTTATGGACGGGTCAGGAGTGCTGCCTGGATATCTGGTCTTTTTTTAATAAAGGTTTTATGATTTATTTTTTTAATTTAATTAAAAATAATTAAAAAAACTAATCGGCGCATGAGATGAGATACACCCGTAAATCTTTAAAATGGCCCCAGCTTCTCATCTCCATTCGCGGACCTTTAAAGAATCATCCATCGGCGCATGAGATGAGACACCTAGTAAAGAAGAGTAACATGGACCCCTGTTTCCTTCCCAGCATTCTACCAGTTTTCTAAAAGGCTTTTCAAATTGTTTTTCTTATTAAAAAATAAATAAATTTATGTTTTGATAATTTATACATTGATATTAAAAATAAATTAAAAATATTTTTAATTAAAAAACACTTTTACACAAACACACACTTAAGTCATGGTCGCACAATACAAATAGTTAAATAATAAATACCAATCCTCTATGATTAACTGGTCCAAAATGAGATCCCAAATCCAATAATCAAAATAAAAATAATCATAGCGGGCATAGTCCAATAATTTCAAGCAATGAACCCACTAGAGACATCACTGCAAGCACATAAGCAGCAGTGGGTATCAGCAATAAAGAATGAAACAAGAACAGACACGGTCAGCGTCTCTCATTTATTACAGTAATAGTGAAGTTATGTAAACGTAATTGTTTTTTAAAATATTTTTTATTTTAAAATATATTAAAATAATATATTTTTTAATTTTTAAAAATTATTTTTAACAACAGTAAATTTAAAAAATTTAAACACATATTAATTTAAAATAAAAATAAATTTTTAAAAAATTTACTTTCCAACACCAACACTGCCTGAATCAGCAATTCCAAAGTTCCACTCGCCTGGCGGACTCACCGTATAAAAATCACAAGAGACCCGTTCCATTCCCCGCCCCGCAGGGAAATCTTATTAGTCCTTGTAGATTTGGAGATGTTTCACTTTGATCTGTGTAGTTTATCAGTTCCGAGGGCGAACCCAGTGGTTTCTCAAAAAGCTGCAATCCAGGACCTTCGGCTGATGAATAGCTAGCAAGAGCCGGGGGCTAGCCCACCTTTAGAAAGACGAGAAACAAAGAACATGGAGGGAGAAGAAGAAAGAAAGACGAGAAAAATGAAAGAAAATCATCGACGGGTTTCTTTAAGGCTATTTAACAACCAAGAAACAAAGTAGAGTCTCTTGATTTTTATGAGCATTTATTTGTATGGTATCATTTCATGGTCTGGCTTTCTTCGTTAATTTAAACATTTTTATTCTTTACAAAAGAAGAAGAAGAAGAAGAAGAAGGATGCTGTGGGACTTAGATTGGAATATTTTAAAAACCGTGGTGTCAAAATGAAAGATTTCTTAATAAAGGGGCTAAAAAAGTATTTACAAAACAAAAAGGGTGAAAATGAGAGAAATTTATATCCAACTTGGAGTGTTCAAACAAGACATAAACAGAAAGAAGAAGAAGGATGCTGTGGGACTTAGATTGGAATATTTTAAAAACCGTGGTGTCAAAATGAAAGATTTCTTAATAAAGGGGCTAAAAAAGTATTTACAAAACAAAAAGGGTGAAAATGAGAGAAATTTATATCCAACTTGGAGTGTTCAAACAAGACATAAACAGAAGGGATTTAGCTGTCGTTTTTGTTGCAGTATAACTGTATTTTTTATTTTTTTTAGTTTTGAATTATTTTTTTATATTTATATTTAAATTGTTTTGATGTGTTAATATTAAAAATAAAATTTAAAAAATAAAAAAAAATATTATTTTAAAATATTTCTAAATCAAAATACTTAAAAAAAAATCTCTAATATAAAAATAAAAATAAAAATAAAAATCACAGTCTCATCTGTGGGTGAACGTGAGGGTGTCATTTCACCTATAATGTTACAAAGAGAATAAGTTCCTTTCTTGTTCGCATTAAATTAAATGCTGCTGCTTTTATCATTCATTCTCACTCCTCGCTGTTTCTGTCTCGTATCCTTCTCCCCTTTTTATTTTTTTAATTCAACATCTTGTTGATCAGAGACCCACGAGAAAACAGCCCCCATTCCCTCTCCCATTTGCCGATGCCATCAACTAAAAGACAACAAGCATACACGCTTAACTCTCATGGCCACCACCACCACCACTACTTCAACAGCCAAAGCTCAACTTATTAAAGTCCAAGCTCAGCCCATCAAGCCCAAACGCCGTAGATTCCGTGAAACCACCATTTCCTCCTCTGCCTCCACCACCACAACAAATAACTCTGAATCCGCCTGCTACTTGACCCAAACCAGAAAACATGACCCACCAACAATAGCCTCTCCAGATAACTTTTGGTTCCGTCCAGCTTCTAAACCTCTCCCAACTCCGCCTCCACCATCACCGCCTCCACAGAAAACCCGTTTCCCCATTAACCATAGTCCACAACCCGACCCGGTTACAACCTCACCTTCAGAATCCAAGATCCTGTTGTCTCCAGGAAGTCAGTCACCAGTGATGGAATTTACAACAACAACACTACTAACAAATGGCCACCACCACATTGCTTCTCCAAATGAACACTCATCTTTCCCTTCTAGTTTTACCAAGTTTAACTCTGCACTCACTGCCGGTTTGTTGAACCCTATGTCACCTCCACCACCTGATCATAAACCCCGGTCAAGCCCGACCCTTTTTGAAATGATGGCTAGTGAACCCGAGATGCAACCCAGAACCATAGCCCAGACACCCATTATCGGTAATAATGGAAATATCAATGTCAGAAACACACAGAGCAGTCAAATGTCGGTTCAAGATAGACAAGCTTTAATCTTGCAACGTATAACTAACATTCTGGGAAACAGGAGTCCTGGTAATCAGTTTAATGATTCGAGTTCTAGTGATGTGAACTTGACATTGAGTTCTAAAGATGGTATTAGTGTTTCAATGAATGTGCACAGGCAGATCTTGGTGGGTCATAGTCGGTTTTTTGCAGTGAAGTTGTCGGATAAGTGGCCTAATAGGCAACAAAGGATGTCTGCTCCTTATGTTGTGGAGATTGCTGATTGTGATGATGTTGAGGTTTATATTGAGACTCTGAGGTTGATGTATTGTAAGGATCTGAGAAGGAAGCTTATGAAAGAGGATGTGTCTAGAGTTCTTGGTATTTTAAAGGTATAGTCTTTGTATTTTAATTTTTGTTGTTGTTAGAGACAGCAAAGATAGAAAGTAAATTGCTTTTTTTTTTTTTTAACATAAGTTGGTATGTTTACTCGAGAAGAAACTATGGAAATAGATAGGTACAGTTAAAAACTTTATTTATGTTTTTGGTAGTTGAGGAAATGCAGGCTGTTCTTGTTTTCTGAAAGTTTTTATCTTTATCGTTGACTGAATTTTTTCATGAGGTGCTTAATCTGTTTATTGTGTTTTTTTTTCCTTTTCTTTTTGTAGGTTTCTGCAGCAATTGGGTTTGATGCTGGGGTTTTATCTTGCTTGGAGTACTTAGAGGCTGCTCCATGGGCTGAGGATGAAGAAGAGAAGGTGGCTTCACTTCTATCGGAGCTTCGCCTTGAAGGGGTTGGAGTGAGTGAAGTTTTGAAGAGGGTTTCTGTTGAAGTCACTAATGGAACTCAAGATGGTGGCGACAATGAAGAAGTGCTTCTCAAGCTTTTACATGTAGTTCTGGAAGGGAAAGATGAGAAGGCGAGGCGTGAGATGAAAGGATTATTGTCGAAGATGCTTCGTGAGAATTCTTCTCAGAATGACCATCGGAAAGAGTCATTTTACTTGGCATGTAATGGGTGTTTGCAATTGCTTCAAGACCATTTTCTCCGGGCAGCCTCAGGGGTTTTGAATGATGTTGGACAAATTGCGCGGCAAGCAGATAACTTGCATTGGATTTTGGATATTTTGATTGATAGACAGATCGCTGAAGATTTTTTGAAAACATGGGCCTCTCAATCTGAATTGTCTGCTGTACATTCTAAAATTCCAGCTATTCACAGGTATGAGGTTAGTAGAGTTACAGCTAGGTTGTTTGTTGGGATCGGAAAGGGGCAGCTGTTGGCTTCCAAAGAAGCAAGGTCTTTGCTTCTACAGACGTGGTTAGTGCCATTTTATGATGATTTTGGTTGGATGAGGAGGGCAACAAAAGGCCTTGATCGACATTTGATTGAAGATGGTCTTAGTAACACGATTTTAACTCTGCCACTAGCTTGGCAGCAGGATATTTTGCTTGCTTGGTTTGATCGATTTCTGAATTCTGGTGAAGATTGTCCTAATATACAAAGGGGATTTGAAGTTTGGTGGAGGAGGGCATTTTGGAGACGTCGTGGTGAGCAGGAAAGGACACGGCCTATAAGAATTACAACTGCAACCATTGAGAACTCATAACAAGTTAGAGCTTCCATGATGCAGGATATGATGGTGAAGAGGTGATGGTTTCTTACGGGCCAGTTGTGATCAGTTTGGTCCTGACTGCAAATCAACGATTCTCATTCTTCTTCCTTTCTAAACCAGGGCCAACAAATCATGTTGGAGTGAAAATTGCATAGAGGTGAATGGCGTGTTTTGAGTCCTGAAATAGCTAGGTTAGTCTGGAAGAAGATTGAAAGAATTTGGATGCTACTTCCACAATTTATTGGGATTAAACAATAATAGAGATTGCTTCTTTTGTTCAACTCGATACTTAATTCAGTAGTTATCTCTCTTTATTACTCTTACATTGCTTGTTATCTTGTTAGGTTAGGTGTATCCTAATCATCATATATAAAATTGTTCTTTAAATTATGATCATCACTTGAGTGTATTGCTTCTCTGTTTGAAGGGGACAATCTGTTTTCTATTTCTAGACCAAGATCGCTGCTGGTTTTATGTCTGAATCCTTTTGGATCGGTTGGTCTTTCACAATGTAGCTAACTCATGGTATAATATGAATATCTGAGAAATGCAACGGGCTCTCACAGTGTCAATACTTGAGAATTTATGTGCGGGTTAATGCTGGTATGTTCTTTTGAAACATCATGCATGATGAAACTCAGTTCTTACTTCTTAGTAAATGGCCTTGTTGGCAGAACCGAACTTCCTCGAAACTCTGTCATATGTCAGGAAGGAAGCAATAAATAAAGGCTCAGGTATCCTTTTCAAATTTCCTTTTTCTACACAACATTTCTCCCTCACCTGGTGAAGAACATTTTCTTCTCCTTGGTTATTATAATCATGGTTGCTGAATTTATTGGCAATAACCAAATTCTTTGCAATTTCTGTTCTCATGTTGAAAAATTGTTCAATCCTTTTCTTTTGGGCAATGTTTGCATGTATAGATACGTTGCCTGAAAAAGCCTCGGATATATGATTCGTTGTTTTGTGGTTGAGAATCTTGAAACAAAGTTTCGGCTTCCATTTGCAATCTATTGTCTCGTTTTTACATGTAATGTACCCAAGATCAGAGCTGCAAGTTCAAGGGTGACTGGTGATGAAAGCTTCATTGGAATTTGGAAACCTGGTATCAAGGACTTGCAACTGAATGGCCAAACAGTAACTTAAGGTGGGCTATTGGTGGAATTTGAATCAATGTAGAGAATGCTTTTCTTATCAAATCACTAAAGTGTACTGATAAATATTTCATCAGTACTCTCCGTACAGTAAGTACTATCTAGCATGGTGGCTGTGTTGAATCCTTTTTGCCGCGGGCTACATATCCAATCACAAACTATATAATGAACTGCTCATCAAACTGTCACCTTTAGGTTTTTTTGTTCTTTTATGTTTTTTGGGGGGCCAAAATCTCATGGCAATGGCACCTTTTCTCCTTTAGAATGAATGAAAGAATTCATTAGTAAGAAAATAAGTATTAAAATAGAGAGCTCACGTTGCCCAAAATTAATCCTAAGAAGAAAAGAATCAAACTCAAATTCTGCTAAAAGACTGATGAAACAATCAACCAACCCCAGCAAGCAACGGTGCTGGTGAAATTTAACCATATTAGAATTGTGAAGAACTTCATGCAGTAACTTGGAGTCTGGACAACACAAACAATTTGGTTGACCAAGCCCACAGGAAGGCCACCTTATCAGATTGTTCAAATTAAAGCATCAAAGAATTTATTGGAGAACAAGAAGCAAGACTCGCAGCTGTCATGTGGCTTTGTTCTTTCTATATGTCTATAAGATATTTAGCCAAAACAAATCAACAGGGGATGAAGCTCAGATGGTAGAGCGCTCGCTTAGCATGCGAGAGGTACGGGGATCGATACCCCGCATCTCCATTTTCTCTTGGCCATGATTCAGCTGTATTTTATTTTATCGTGCTAGTGTTTGAAGTTATACCCGTAGGAAGAGACATAAACAAGCCATTACTCTGATTTTGCTACGCCCTACATTTCACAGTAATTGACAGCAATTCAACCATCGATTGGATCATTCTCAGAGATTTTAATTAGAGGAATGCATCTGGACAGTTGTGCCTCCTTTTTCCTGTGGCAGACCCTGTTTATTGTCTTCCTTCACATAATTGTATGTTTCAACAAGTGTTACAGTCTGGTAGCGAGTTCAACTATTCTTCTTCATGACAGACTTGACAAGGAGGAACCCTAGTAATCACGCCCCAGAAAAGAAGGCCAAATAGTAAGAACTCGCACCGGAGCTAGTCTTACAAGGCGCAGCCCTAAACGCCGCTAATCAATGCTTTCTGATTCCAGTCTGCTTGACAAGGTTCAACTTCTTCTACATCTGCGTAACTAGTTGAGGAAACCGTACATCTTTCTTTGATTCATCATTGGCAGTCGTCATGTTTAAAATGGGTGAAGAATGAATTCATCATAGGAAAATCATAGTTCAATTCACCTGGTCTTGCAAATTTTTGCCTTGATCAGAAACCACAAAGAAAAATTAAAACCTCGATATGATCGTTTATCAGCATTGTGTTTGGAACTTTGAAGTGTACTAAAACATGAGATTAGTTTTATAATTACCATTCTTGATCCATAAGCATTTCATCTGTCAATCCAAACTCCTTTAGCTCTTCTTCAGTGTGATGCATCAATAAGCTGTACCTATAAAATATCGAATTGTGTGCAAAATACTTCGTCAAGTGTCCCCCCCTAAACTCAATTCTGCAGATCAGAAATGAAGAAGACAACAAGAATTACCTTCCACCAAAGCCTCTCTCCATGACGACCATTCCTCCATTCCCAAAGTTATGGAGTTTCTCATATTGCTCCACAGTCCATTTATACCACCTCATTAGAAACACACGAAGTGTGAGACCATGAGAAACTATCACTAAGTTCATGTTTGGACTTTGTTCACCGGGAGGCTGAAAGCGTCCTATATCAATGTCTGCTCTGAGTGTTTCTCTGAATCCTGTTTCATTATTACTGCATAGCATCAAAATGCTTTATTTTTCTCTTCGCGACTGAGAAAGGCTAAGTTATTAGACAAACCTGTGACTCTATCATAAACATCAGCTGCCGATTCTCCATTGGGAAATCGGAAAAAGAATCGACCATAGAGCATTCGAATAGCCTTTTCAGCTCTCATCCTCTCTCTATCCTGAAAATTGCCTTTCAAGAAAAACATGAACAGGATTTATTTAGGCAGATTGTATTAGCAGTCAATAAATATCTGTTTTACACATAAACTGGCAGGCTTGAATGGTTTTTTCCACTTGGCATGTACTCTCTTTTCTGCTTCCAATCATTGGCCTAATACAGTGTCTGAAGGAACTTACCGAAATCTTGCTCGCGCAGACGAGGCTCTTCTCTCATACCGGCAATTCTTGAGCGCTCAAATGCTCTGGCCAAATTCTGTAATGTTTCACGAGTCCTTTTATATGGTGACACATAGAAGTAAACCTTCCAATCATCCGCCTCATCTTTCTCAATCATCTCCCTGATTCTCTTGCCACATTCTTCAGCCTGAGCCTTTCCTTTCTCAGTGAGGGCGATCTTCGGATCAGCGATCCTTGTATAGACACTCTCATCAACATTTCCTTGGCTTTGTCCATGCCGAACCAGTATTATCCGGCGAGGCCTGGGAGGTCGATTATTTGACGGTTGTTTTTGTAGACTCTTTTCAGGAAAACTGGCCTTCCCATTTGTAGAAAGTTCAATGCTCTCATTTTGGGTTTTGCAGCATTGGATGAAACTTGATTTAATCAGTTTTCGCGGCGGAAGTAGCAGTGATGAAGCTGGGTAGGTTGTGAGGGAATGTATGGCCATTGCTTGAGAAGCAACAAAACATATGATAAAGAAAATGAAATAAAATTAGGTGAAACATGTCTAATTGAATCATGTTTCCTGCGAAATCTTGACCTGTATACTGTTCTACGAGCATGCTACTGCTACATGGCTATCCCGAAACATGTCAAATTTCATTTCAGTTTGCAGATAGGACCACAAAAACGAACGGTTCACAAAGAAATGTGGTGGCCCAAGCACCTTGTATTCGTGGGCTATATTTTCTCTTGTGACACCATTGTTTTCATGTCGCGCCATAATTTTCTTGTGCCATTGACATTGAGTCCCTTTTTCTTTTTGTTATTTTGTGAATAGTTCATGATAAACACAAACAAAAGAGGGAGGAGATAAACTGAATTGAATCATTGAAATTAAAATGTGTTTAATAATACGATTAGGAATGTGAAAAAAACTACAAGCTTTTTCT
>Ga0325404_1001833_pt1 | contig 22598 bp, 10 predicted proteins | sample PopdelMetagenome_18_FD_205664 | JGI IMG/M metagenome (GOLD analysis project Ga0325404, IMG submission 205664) | Populus deltoides microbial communities from Bellville, Georgia, United States - Xylem-Control-R1 | ecosystem: Host-associated > Plants > Phyllosphere > Stem > Wood/Secondary xylem...
TTCCTTGGGATTTCGAATCGTTTGCCAACTATTTAATGGAAGTACAGAAACACTTTAGGATTGGAATTGGGTGAAATTCTTTATGGGTGTTATTAGTGGAGGGAAAGTAGATGCGGTGTTATTGGTGAGAGGGAAAGAATACGGGAACGTATAAGGGGGAGAGAGAGAGAGAGAGAGAGGAGGTGTACGTACAGGGATTATAAAATAAACCTCAAAAAACAATTAAAACAAGAAAATTATAAAACTATATTATAAAAAAACCGATTAAATTAATTAAAAAAATTTAAATAAAAAATTAATTTAATTCAATTTTAAGTCTCTGTAGCTAAAATCAAAGTAATTAAATCGAGCCAAACCGGTCTAAAAATTACTAAGTACTATCAATAAAAAAAATTACATTCTAACCCTAGCAATTAGTAATAAGCTGCTCCTCTCCATAATCACAGTCTCAATCTTTAAATCTAAATCAATATCTTTGTCTTTCAATCTCTTTTTTTTAAAGTAAAGTTGTTCCTCCAAGCTCTTTGTCTCTTGATTCTCTTAATCTCTCAGTCTCTTGATCTCAAGCTAACTAGTCTTTTCTTTTTATTCTTTTGTAGGGAATTCTAAGATGACCTGAGAAACATTGGGTTATGTGTCCAATGTAATGTACATCATCATATAAACTTGAATCATTGAGCGACCATGATTGTTTTTCATCAAACCCCCTAATGACTTTCTAATTGCCTTCTCTTATTAGTCCCTTTTACACTTTTTAATTGACTTTTTTTTCTTTAATTTATTTGTTTTACTATATTATTTCAAGGATGGTCATTTATTTGTAGTTGCATTTTGATGAGAAACAAAGGCTGGTAAAGCTACCCTCATTGTTGAACCTATTTGTCTCTTTGTAGAAGCACATTTATTTATAGGTTTTGAATCTTAAATAACTAAACCGAATTGGAAATAATCGATTTAAATTATTTTTTGTTTAGTTACGGTTTTAAATCCTAGAAGAAAAAAATCGGGTTGGTTATTTTTTTTAGTAAAAACCGAACCGAAAATAATCACGTCTAGGTGCGCATAGGATGAGAACTGAGGGTTTTTGGATCCGAGACATGAGTACTCTTTTTTATTATTATTATAAATTATGCTAATTTCAAACTCAAGACATTAGATTTTATTTATTTTTATTATTGAATTTTAATTTTTATTATTTTATTAAATTTTTATTAACTAGTGGATTTTAAGCTTGAATTTGATTTTAATTAGAGTTTTATTATTAGTATGCATGCTAGGAATTTGATTTTATATCAATTGCAAGTTTGAATAAATACTAAGCATGCATGCTAATATTCTTTTAATTATATTCGTGTTGGAAGCATATTTGTCATGAGTTATTAGTTTCCATGCTTATAAATTTAAACTTATATGAACAATAGGCTTTCTTTGAAACATTTTTACGTTTAACATATCTTGTTATGATAATTCAAACATCCTCGCTCACTAGTCTATTAGTCTAATATATTTACAATTTTTTATTAACATTCTTAAGGATTTATCCTTATATTAGACTTTATTTAGTTATCTTGTACAGAAAAAATAATAATAATAAAAATATATTAAGTGTGAAAGAGGTTTTTAATATTTTTAAAATTTAAGTTATTATTTAACTTTCTTTTAAATTGTTATATTCTCACATATAGAATTAATTTTAATTTTATATGTTTTATTAGGTTGAACATGATGGAGATAATCCTAATTTATTAGGTTGTGTTCAAACTATATTGATAGATAATCCTAATTTATTAGGTTGTGTTCAAACTATATTAATTAAGGTTTCAAATAATGTTTGTTTCAACCCACGCTATCAGTTATATAGTGTTCATAGTTACGAACCTAGAAAACTTGTAGATCTTTTTCCTATGTCTTCTTACTATAAAATATTTGATTCAACTGAATCATTTGCATGTAGATTTCATAATTTGCGTGTTGATATTATAAAACAAATTAAAGCAAGTTATAAACAATATAAATTTTGAGCTGATTTGTATAAGTATCATGATATACTTAATGTTAGAGATTATTTCGTGATACAAATCAGCCATGAACGATGTCCTTTGAAAACTAATCATAAATTTCAAGTGAGTAGTTCTATATCATTCAAAGTGTTGCAAATGATTAAATTAAACAGTTATGTTGCAAACTGCCATCAAACTTTAATATTATCTCTACTTTTTATATATAAAATACAACCTATATCCAATGCATTTTAAAACCTCTGCCCCATTAACCTTATCTTTGGCCCAAGAAAAACATGTCAGTGCTATTTTGGATGCACAAGTTGTTTTTACCAAGAAAGGTGAATTTTAGCGAATCTCGGTTTATGATATAGATTACCAGATTCAAACTATTTTTGGATTATCGTAAAGATATCACAACAACTTAATCATGATCTTTGGGAGCATTATTGGAGCCGCCTTAAACTACACTCGACACGGTCGAGTTTCTCTAACCCTAGGATAGTTGGTGGGGACACCAGACCCGAAACACTGTTTATGCACTCGTATGATCATAAACGATGAGGGGGTAGCCCAAACCATTGAGAAATTCAACTTTAGCTTATGTTTTGGTTTAATTTATTTGAATTTTTAATTGAGATTTATTAATTAGGCTTTATTTGTTGGGCGTGATTTAATTATTATTTAATATTTTATTTAGTGGGCTATAAGCCCAATTATTTGTTCTAGTTAGGGTTTTATTATTCATATCATATTTTTCTAAATGTTAGACAATTTTGATGAATTGATAAAATACAAAATTTTCCTCTTCTGAATTCTCTCTTATTCCTAGTTTCTTTTTCTTTCCTTGCTTTCAATTCTTGGCTTCTTTCTTTGCTTTTAGTTTTCTTTAGTTTTTTTGTTTCGATTTAAATGATCACATGGTCAAGTCTATTAAGAAAATATTAACTAATAAGTTTGACATGAAAAACTTAGATGTTGTAGATGTAACAACCTTAATCTTGTAAACTCAAAATATACAATATGTATTTGTAGTTACCAATTTTTTTCCTTTAAACTTATATGTTTTACTAAAATTTCAGCAGAGTTTCCTTTGTATTCTTTTGATATCAAGTTATCGACTCAATCATTTCTCAACCTGTAACATCAATCACAATATTCATCCATCATTTGGACTTTCAAAACTCCAGCATATATCAATATCTCATTTTTATTTTCTATAGAACAATTTATTAAAAGCTAATAAATTCATAACATGCATCATCTATTTAAAAAAAAAAATATTTGTGCTCAAAATATATATACAACCAACCATAATTTAACTTAATAACATCGACAATATAAATTACATCATACACAAGATAATAAGTTAAACATTACAATTCTTAGTTCTAAAAGCATATTACAACAAAATATTAGTTCTACTATTCAGTTCAGTTCAAAGGTGCAACGTACCTAAAAACATAATCACATTAAACTGATTAAATTGTACATTTCAACAAATAATTGGATAAGGACTAATTATTCATGCACATAAGATAATTTTCACATCATTTAATAAATTGTCTTATTTTTTGTAATTTACAATTTTATATATTCTTTTCTAGACACAGAGAATAAATCTATTGAAAAATAACAAGAGTGTCTCCTACAAACCTGCATATTTAACCTCAAATTAAAGTTTTACAATTAATCTATATTACACCAAGAGGTTATCCCATTAACTCATAAGTTAATTTTCTTAACATGACCATTCAACCAAGCATTATTTTCAGTAGCCAGGAAATAATCTTCTCGGGTCGCCCATTCAACAGGGCATCATTTCTAGTGACCAAGAAATAATTTTCTCATGGCTTGCCCATTCAACGAGGCATTATTTCTAGTAACCAGGAAATAGTTTTCTTTTGAACTTTACACTAAAATTACAATCTATAAAATTTCTTTTACAATAATAAAAATTAAATCATTTAACTACTCCAAGGTGTCGAACATCTACCTGGTGTCTGTGCGCGTGAAGAGGTCAATTGTTGCTGATTAGGTCGTGGTCTTCTCTGCACCAACACAATTTACTTTGTCATTGTTTATTCATTTGAACCGGTAAAATTCTAATACTAATTACATATTTATTTTTCATAAAAATCTTTATTCAATTTAACCTATCAACATCAATTATCTTCAATTTGGCAAGATTTCTCAATAATATTATTAAACTCCATTTTCTAATTTTCTTCTCTTTTTAGCCAAAAATAACCTAGGGAAGAAAATAAAGATTTTTTTTTCTTTGAAAAATTCTTACTCCTTTCATATAATAACACTTATAAACCTTTATCTTCCCACATTTTCAAAACAATTGAATTAAAACCTCAAATCCCCTAAAGTATTCCTCTTTTGGCTAAAAATTCAATGAAAATGGAGGGGGGGATTTTTGTTTCTTTTATTTAAAATTAAACACTTACCCAACCATAATTTATGCTTTCTAACATGGATAAATCATAATTTGCATTATTCCTAGAATTCATAACATACATCCACAACTTCACATAATCAAAATTTTACATAATCCTTCACAAACATAAAATTAAAGGAATTAATCAATTGGAGCATTTTATTTAGCTCACTTTGATAAGGATTCAAGGAAAGAATGCAAGAAAAATCAAGTTTTCTTCTCCTCCCTCGTCAAACCCTAGCTTGAAATTCTTCCTCCAAAGCACTCACCACCTTAAAATCACTCCCTCTTGATGTTTAACTAAGTTAATCATCCTAATTACTCATTTTAATTGGTGAAACCAACAAAAATTTAAGTAGAAAATCACACAATTCCTCCCCCTCTCTTTGTTTCAAACTCACGGCCAAAAGAGAAAAATATGAAGCATTTATAGTCTAGCTTTTAACTATTTACACATTGACCCTCATTATTTCTTAATTCTATTTTTGTCACTCAACTCTTCTTTTTCTTAATTTACACCATAACATATTATCTTTTACTCTATTGTATCCATTTACTATACTTGAAATCCCTTTTATTTAATCTATTTGGTATTTTATTTATTTTACTCAGATTATAATTTATCGAGTTTTTACAAAAGATGTCATACTAGTAATAAAAATTTATAAGACATCTAATGGATTGGTATTGTCCCAATCTCATTACATTATGAAAATTCTTGAGAAATTTTCTAAATGTGACAATAACATTGTCAAAACACTAATTGATATATATATATATATATATATATATATATATATATATATATATATATATGTTTAAGAATAAAGGTAAGAGAATAAATCAATTGGAATACTCTTGAATAATTAGAAGCCTAATAGACATTATGAACTGTAAAAGACCTAATATTGATTATTTATTTGGTAAAATGAGTAGATTTACAAATAATCCAAGTATGAATTATTAAGAGGTAATAAAAAAGGGTATTCAAGTATTTGAGGTACACCTTGGACTATGGCCAACACTACACTAGTTACTTAATAATACTAGAAGGATATAATGATGCTAATTGGATTTCCAACATTAAGGATTCAAAATCTACAAGTGGATATATCTTTATACTTGGTGGAGCAACTGTATCATGGAAATTCCCTAAACAAGTTTGTATCATTAAACCCACGATGTAGTCAAAATTTATTGCTTTTGATAAAACTGGAGAGGAAGCCCAATGGATTTGGAATTTCTTAAGGGATATTCCATGTTATCTAAAATCAGTGCCAACTATTTGTGTATGTTACAATAGTCAGTCAATAATTAAAAGGGCATAAAGTAGCATGTATAATGGAAAGTTTAGGCATATACATCATAAACATAATATCGTTAAGCACTTGCTCTCAAATGGAATTATTTTCATTGATTATATAAAGTCAAAGGAAAACATTACGGATCCGCTAACCAAAGGTTAATTTGTCGAGAGAGTTTGTGTATAGTTTATCGAGAGGAATGAGCTTAAAAACTTAAAAAATAAAAGAGTGTAATGATGATAATCATATCTAGTTGATTGAAGATCCCAAGATCTTGGTTTAAATGAAAAAAATAAGTCATATAACATATCGATAGCACTAGAAAATTATTATTTTCTATTTATTCCAATGATAAAATAAGTGTTAGTTATAGTGTGATAAATAGTGAGTTGAGCTCTTAATGATTTTCATATATTGGCACACCAAGTGAAGTATAGCATAATACTTTAAATGAAAGATCACCTATATGAGTGAAAAATATGGTCATTTCTTTGAGAATTTTGATAAAAAGTGAATTCTCTAAAGCACTCATGAGTCCAAGAGTTGTTCAAGGCAAAAATAAACAGTGATAACCAAAGGAAATCTCTAGGTGGAGAACTATATGAGTATTATAGTCTTGGTTTACACAAAAAACTGAATAGTTTAAGACATCGCATTCATTATTTAATCGAGTAAGTCTGATAGTAATTCATTAAGAAATGTTTAAAGCTAAAATTATCTATTTTGATGTCGTAATCTACCAAACCAATATCTCTCAACAAATCTTTGAGTCATTTTCAAATTGGTAAGACAATTTTTATTTATGTGTGGGATTGTTGAAAATTTGTTTTAATTACCATGATTTAAACAAATTACGAGTGAATGAAAAACTAACTTTAAAGAACCCTTGGTTTCTTTACTCAAAAAACCCTTGTTTTTTCTAAATTTAATTCTTGATTCATTATGGCTAATCAAAGATTGATACTAATGTGAATTAATTCTTCAACCTTTTAGCTTTTAAAATTCATTGTGTGCTTTAGGTCGCACAGTCTATTCATCAAGTATGAAATTCTTTTGCAAGTTTGAAATATAATGTATTAGATAGATCTAGTCCTTCATGGGCGAGTGAGAGATATTTGTTATTGGATTAGGCATGGTCCGCCCATGAGAGATGAGCTTGATCCAAATGTTTACAGGAGTTACTAAAAGAAGTAATTGCTTCCTCTACTTATATATAGGTACATGACCCATTACAAAATGAAAAATTTTTTACTTTGAAAGATAATGGTTCTTTTTTTTCTCTTCTTCTATCTTTGACTCTCTGAATTAACTTGACAAGATTTACAAAGACATTCGTACTGTGAAATTTCTATTTATTTCTGGTAATTAAAGTAGCACTGAAGCAATTGATCTAGAGACAAGAAAGCAAATTCTCAAATCACAAGTAAATTTCCTTTAAATCTACAATGGTATTAGGGCATGATTTTAAGATGTGCATTCTATTAGATTTTTATGCGATATATCTATTATTGTACAAATGTTTTTTTTTCTAATACATATGAATACATGTTATTTCTTTGATTGCATCAATAACTGCACCATGTATTATTTAAAAGAGAGATTCTAAAAATGTTTGTCAAATTTGCTTTTCTAAAGCGAAAGACATTGGCTTTTGACTATATTGATTGTATCACAAATTTTTTATTCCTAGTTTTTTTTAATAAATAAAAATATAACTGCTTCAAAATGACAGTTGTGTAACTACCATTTCATCCATTTAAATTCCATTTCATAGAATTTATCGTGGTTTTTTTTTTTAAAAAAGAGAGGTTATAATGGCTATAATGGCATTTGACATTATGTAACATAAATTCTTTTTATTATTATTTTTGAAATTCATTAATTTGAGATATATAATTAAATTTTTAGAATTAATTAATCTAATAATAATGCATGATACCTCTTGCCAAATTGTTCAAATAATTTGAAAGAAGAGTTACTTTTTAAACTATACATACATATTGGTTTGAAAAAGTGTGCCTTTAAACTCTACAGATGTATTGGTCTGAAGAGATGTGTCTCTAAACTTTACAGACACATTGGTCTGAAAGGATGTTATTTTATTTATAAATACCAGTTCAATGTTGACCAAAAAAAAAACAAGAAACAATTGGGGGGCATTCCGAGAATAAAACTTGTCATAACCTAATTTTGACCCTTTGGCTTTTAATTTAATTTTTATAGGGTTAAAATAAAAAATTAAAAGATCAGAGATTTATTTCGATGAAAAGTGTGATTTGTCAACTTCCGAGAAAATTAAGGACTACAATGTGCTTTTGTCATTCTATCTTTATCTTCAAGATAATCCATATCTTCAAGATAATCTTTATTTTCGAGATAATCCTTGTCTTTAAGATAAAGATAGTTATCTGCTTTCAAATTTGATTCTTAATCAAATTCAAACTTCAAAGAAGAGAATGAGTTTGATTGAAACTTGGTTTCTCACACGCGAAGGGACTCTGGCACTATAAATACAGATCTCAGGGTATGAAGAAAAAGGATGATTAGAGAGAAACCCTAAAAAGAAAACTCTAGAAGAAAGCCATTACCCGAAACCTACAAAAAAATAAAAAGGACATTAAAAAAAAACAGAGCAATACAGACCGAAAACCAGAGCAAAAACTCAGACCCAATTTCAAAAGGAGACGCTCTCGACCTCTTCTTCGCTGGCTCCAATTTCAGAGGCATTGTTTTTATTGCTTGAGAAGGAGCGAACAAAAAAAAAAAACAAAAGGGAGCATACATCAGAGACAGAAACAAAGAAGGAGAGAAGTTAGCTTTAGCCAATCAACACATCTCCACCATTGTCTTCGTCATCAAGCTCCAGCACCAGGTGGACATTGAGAGAGACAAGGAGAACAAGAGAAGCAAAAAAGACTAGAGGCAGGAAAGTAAGAAAGAGGCAGGCGATCAGCAACCGCTCGCCTTCGCCTCCAGCAGACCAGGTAAGCGGCTTCTACTTCTTCATTTTGTTGCAGCTAATTAGCATTTACACTGTGCAAGTGAATTTTAATTCACTTGCACAATGTAGCAACACGCGTGCGTTAAAGCACGCGTGTTGCTCAGCCCAGCCAGGTCACTGGCTTGGGCCAGTGACCGGGCCGGGCTGGCTGAGTCCAGCCCACATGGGCTGAGCTGAGCCCAGCCCCAAAAAAATAAAAAAAATAGAAAAATAAAAAGTAAAAAAATAAAAAACAAAGATGTGTGTATGTATAAATAAAAAATAAATATGAATTTATTGTTTTTATTCATTGACGCCAGAGTCAGAATAAAAATATCGATTCACATTTATTTCATTGTATTTTATTTAAATTACATAAAAATAAAAAAAATATGCATGCAAAAATAAAATAAAATAAAGTAAATTTATTGGTTTATTCACTGATGCCAGAGTCAGGAATAAAGATACTGATGTAAATTTATTTTATTTTATTTTATTGTATTTTACTTTTATTTAGTTACATAAAAAATGTGTATGCGTAAAAAATAAATTTATTTGATTTGTTTATTCACTGACGCCAGAGTCAGGAATAAAAAAATACAGATTTAAATTTATTTTATAGCTACGTACTATTTATCAACACCAGAGTTGGAAATATTTGTAGTTAAATATTCACTGGCGCCAGAGTCAGGAATATTACATGCAAACCATCATAGCACAAACCAGCAAAACATTAGCAATTTATGACAAAACCAGCAATGCAGCTTGCCTCAGGCAGGACGTTTAAGGGGTGATAATATCTTCCCTTTTGCGTAACCAGTCCCGTACCATAGAATCTCTGCTGACCAGTCAGGGTTCCTAGGAACCATAATACTAGGTGGCGACTCCTTAAACAAAGAATATCCCCATTAAAGAACAGGATGCCAGAAATCTGTTCTTTTCCAAAGAATTAATTTTTTAAGGCCGCTGCAATGTCGGGTGCGACAGAATGGCGACTTCGCTGGGACCTTAGGACTAAGCTTTGCTGTTTGTATTTTTTATTGCTAAAAATGTTTTGTTGTATTGTTTTTGTTGTTGTGTTGTTTATGTTTATCAAGTTTTATATTTTGCTCTTTTTACTGTTTTAGCATGCATAGTTATTCATTGTTTATCATGCATATATATTGGACATGGGTCTAAGGCTTTCACACATCACTCATCTTATTTTTAAAATACATGTGGTATCAGCTTTAAGATAAGTGGAGGAGTAACGGCACCCCAATGGCTTTATCCTGGGTAAGGCTCGCGAAACTATTCAACTCCCGCATGATTGTTTGCTTGATAGTGGTCGATATGCCAAACTGATATTACTCAGGGCCTCTATTTTCACGCTACTTGCAAACCTCATATCAACCTTTCGAGGGTGATCACTGAGCATGCGAAAGACCGTTGAGACTAGATAGCAAAACTACCCTGATGCATTTAATGACTAGAACCTATCCTTTAGGTTAATCCCTGCGTAAATTCATTGAGATAAGCTTAAACGTGCTTTCGGGTGACATAATGACCGATATTCCTAAGATAACAACTGTTGAGTATGGATTCGAGTCTGAATCCTTACAAATGATCGAGGAGACTGCCCTAGACTGGATGTCGGTGAGATACCGCTACTCAAAGACATTAGACGCATAGTGAAAGACACCAAGAATGTGGCTGAAAGCTCAGATGACAAAACGCTAAACAGATCTCCTCTCGGCATTGCAATGAATATCAGATTCGGATCTGACCACACATTTAAAGAATAGCGATCGTTATGTCACCCCTCAAAAGGCGAATCCATACCCAATATGTTGTATTCATCTTCATGCATGTTGGAACATACAATTATGACCTCTCATAATACTGCTCTCCAGGTGAAATATAGGTCCCCCATTGAAACCTATCTATAACAATCATTTGAGAAAAAGACAAATGGAAAACGAAGAAAGAGCCCAGTTGGAAGCCCCACACCGGAAAAAGATGGAAAGTCGTCGGGCTTACTAGCCTACTCGAATAAGCCTTGAGATCTAAACCTGAAGAAGCAAAATCTATAGCTCAGCCTGAACCTATGCTCGTAAATCCACAGAATCTGGGGGCAAATGAGAAGGAATCTTAAAAAAGCAAGATGGTAAAAGAAGATGATCTGAACAAATTCATTGCCCTAGAGCAAAGGATGAGGGCATTTGAGGGAATTCACCTATATGATCCTATAAAGGCTGTTGAGATGTGTTTGGTGCCCAACGCTGTCATTCCTAAAATTTTAGAGTGCCAGAATTTGTTAAATATACGGGAACTCAATGCCCTCATCTCAAAACATACTGCAACAAAATGGCTAAGGTGGCTGATGATGAGAAACTGCTGATTCATTTCTTTCAAGACAGCTTGAGTGATGGTGCCGTCACTTGGTATATGCGGTTGGACAATACCAAGGTTAAAAAATAGAAGGATTTAGTTGATGCCTTCATGAGGTAATATAAGTTCAATATAGATGTGGACCCTGATCGTTTAAACTTGCAAGCTATGAAGAAGGAAAACAAGGATTCCATAAGGAAATACGCTCAAAGATGGAGGGAGGTAGCTACACAAGTTAACTCTCCTATGTTGGAAAACAAGATGATCAGTTTATTTTCCACAGCTTTAAAGCTCCATACTTTGAATACTTGGTTAGAAACTCTGCACAAAATTTCACTGACCTGATTGTTATAGCTGAGAGGATTGAACAAGCCATTGGGTTAGGTAAGATTGCTAACCTGACTAAGAAGAAGGGTTTCACTGAAGGTGGTTGCCAAGACACTTATTGTTCCTATAGCTAATTGCTTCACACCAATTCCTAGAAATCAACTATCTTGAAGATAAAGCTATGGTGATATTATTGACTGTTGAAGAGATGCCCTTGTCAAGGAGAATGAATGATTCTAGAAATTCCAATAAATGATTGTTAAATGTTTAGCCCCTTTATAGGCTATCATGCTAGTATTTATAGCCCAAAATGTTGTCAGAAGTTCTTTGTTGTTGAACTTCTTTTCCAAAGTTTCAATGAAAATAGTGAGTTTATCATTCAATCGTATTTACGACCAAGCATTATTCATTTTTCTAAGAGATTTTTCTTATAAAGACTCACAAACACATCTTTGAAACCTTGCGCGATCTCATAGATTCAATTCATTACTTTTACCAACATCAGTTTCCCTATTGGAGTTTTGAAAAATTGATCTGGCATTTTGATTTCAAAAGTAATTTGATGTTTATTTAAAAATGATATTTTTGACATTCCACTTGTAAAATGACAAGTGAATCAAGCAACTCCTTTATAAAGGTGACCAAACTCTAAAAAGAAAAAGAAAAAGAAATGAATAAATACCTTTACCCCATGACTCTTGAATATTGTGTTTTTAAATGTATGAATAATGGTATGTAGTGAACTTGTTGCTCATGACCCTTGAAATGCATCTTTGCAAAGACCAAACCATCATACTAGATGAGGTCAAAGTTTATTGATCTTAACTGCTTGCGCTTGAAATGAGGAAAGGCCATCTTTGTTATTCCTTTCACATTCTGAAATAAGTACATCTCTTGCAATCCCTTTTTGAGCCTGAATAATTTTTCTTTCATGAAAAAATCCCGACTAGGATCACACCCCACACTGGAGGCAAGTGAAATTTCAATGATCAAGAAAGATAATAAAGCCATGAGAAAGCCAAAAGGCAAAAGAGCCCAAGAAACTCAAATGCTAGGGGGCATGCTCAACTCACAAGAAAACGTGATAACCAAGATAAAGCGAGTATACTCTAGCAAAGCAATGAAAAAGAAAAAAGAAAAAAAGGGCAAATCAAATAAGAGCGGCAAAAGAAAATATGAATGACGTCAAGAGTCAAACTGTTGATAGTGATCTTCAGTTTTTGAAACCCTGAAACACTCTTTGAGCCTTATGAATCCTTTTCTTTCATAGCCAAAAACAACAGCTACGTTACATGCTTGTAGAAATCCTTTCTAATCAAGCAAGCAAGCAACCTAGAATAATAAACAATGCTCTCAATATGCAAAGAATATTTTTTTCATAAGATTCATGACATCAAGAACAAACTATTCATTATTATTCATGCTGATAAAAATATATGTTCAAAAAGAGACAAGTTTTTCTCATACAAAACCTCAAGCTTTTTCTCGAGCCCTTCATTTTGAAACAAAAGGTCTTCTCATGACATATTTTCACCGAAGACCTCATTGCCAAACACAAGAGCAAATAATCTCTTTTTCAAGAAAGAAAATAACCAAGGAGTTGCAAGATTTCAAAAGCAAATTGTTTTAGACTCGCATCGAAATAATTTTTGTTTTTAAAATGCAAGATCAAGATTTCAAGATTCATTCTAGACCCATACTTCTTCACCAAACTGAAAAGGAGAGAAATGAGAGATTGGTCTCTTAAAACCATTATTCATCTAAGTCAGTGACATAGCACACTTGGGGACAATGACCAGTACAAGGGGACAATATTGTGTTTAAGGAAAATCTATCATCCCTTACAATAAGACAAGGGGGCATTTTGGTCCTTTCAGAAAGTGATACCGAATGTTTTTAGTAGTGAGACGAGGGGTAATGAATAATCCTCTCAAATTATTTGACGAGATTAGAAAATCTCTAACAAGCAAGTGGGTCACGATGGGCACCGCAAAGGCTGAGTTATGTAAACAAATCTGGAAATAAACTTACATGGGCCAACTCGAGTGGGCTAGAAAACCAAACAACAAAGATGACTCAAATAAGATAGCAAGATCTTACCAACCAAGCAACGAGAAGACTAAGAAGAAATGAGGGGTCTATATTTCAAATAAGGTAAAGAGGCATGCATATCATTTAAACTTTGAGACATTGGACAATGAGTGTTGTAAATTTTATTAGAGAAAATTCTAACAGAATCCATCAAGCGGAAGGCCAACTTGAAATGGAGAACATTGAAATAGCTTTTAAAAAATTTTCACTTTCGAGAATTTTTCAACCTGGGCAGGCCGCCCATGAAAATTAGGCCACCTGAAAAATATCTGTATTTTCCCACCACCTTTCATTCTCCATTCGAGCGTGCCTTTGAGCCCTCGTCTTGTTTCTTTCAAGCGCGCCTTCGAGCCCTCGTCTTATCTCCATTCGAGCGTGCCTTCGAGCCCTCGTCTTATCTCCTTTTCGAGCGCGCCTTCGAGCCCTCAACCATCAAAGGTAGTGCATTTCCTATCCTACCTCCATTCAAGCACGTCTTCGAGCCCTTGTCTTATCTACATTCGAGCCCGCTTTCGAGCCCCTGTCTTATCTCCATTCGAGCCCGCCTTCGAGCCCTCGTCTTATCTCCATTTCGAGAGCGCCTTCGAGCCCTCGACCATTAAAGGTAGTGCATTTCCTATCCTACCTCCTTTTGTGTGCGCCTTCGAGCCCTCATTTCCTTCAAGCTTCCATCTATTGAATAATGCGCCTTCGAGCCCTATCATGTCTTAAAAAATCCTCGTATTTTTTCACTGGGTAGGTAACTCATTACAATGTGACCAACTGGGCCGGTAACCCATTACAATGTGACCATCTGGGTCGGTAACCAATTAAAATATACCATCCACTGGGCAGGTAACCCATTACAATGTGACCAACTGGGCAGGTAACCCATTACAATATGACCAACTGGGCAGGTAACTCATTACAATGTGACCATCTGGGTCGGTAACCCATTACAATATATTATCCATTGGGCAGGTAACCCATTATAATGTGACCAACTGGGCCAGTAATCCATTACAATGTGACCATCTGGGCAGGTAACCCATTACAATGTGACCATCTAGGTCGGTAACCCATTACAATATACCATCCTATACTGGGCAGGTGACCCATTACAATGTGACCATTTGGGCCGGTAACCCATTACAATATACCATCATATACTGGGCAGGTGACCCATTACAATGTGACCATTTGAGCCGGTAATCCATTACAATATACCATCTTATACTGGGCACGTAACCCATTACAATGTGACCATTTGGACCGGTAACCCATTACAATATACCATTCTATACTAGGCAGGTAACCCATTACAATGTGACCATCTGGGCCGGTAACCATTACAATATACCATCACAAAAAAAAATCCTCGTATTTTTCAATCATTGGGTAGGTCGCCTGGAACAATTAGACCACTCGCAAAATTCTCCGTGTTTCTTTTATTATTGGGCAAGTTGCCCAAAACAATTTGATCCATTTCAAAAAAAACAAAAAAAATGGGTTGTCTTCCAAATAACTTGTTCTCTCTGTAAAAGTCATATGTCAATCTACTGTTTTCGAAGTTTTCAAGACTCTAAAAAAAAAAAAATTCTTTCCGTATCTACTTTTCTTTATAAATTTACTACACAAAGCTAAAGAAAATGAAAATTTTTAATATCTTTGCATCGTAAATATTATAAAGAGGGGGCAACTGTCATAATCCAATTTTGGCCCTTTGGCTTTTAATTTAATTTTTACAGGGTTAAAATAAAAAATTAAAAGATCAGAGATTTATTTCGATGAAAAGTGTGATTTGTCAACTTCCGAGAAAATTAAGGACTACAATTTGCTTTTGTCATTCTATCTTTATCTTCAAGATAATCCCTATCTTTAAGATAATATTTATCTTCGAGATAATCCTTGTCTTTAAGATAAGGATAGGTATCCGCTTTCAAATTTGATTCTTAATCAAATTCAAACTTCAAAGAAAAGAATGAGTTTGATTGAAACTTGGTTTCTCACACGCAAAGGGACTCTGACACTATAAATACAGATCTCAGGGTATGAAGAAAAAGGAGGACGATTAGAGAGAAACCCTAAAAAGAAAACTCTAGAAGAAAGCCATTGCCCGAAACCTAAAAAAAAAAATAAAAAAGGACATTAAAAAAACAGAGCAATACAGACCAAAAACCAGAGCAAAAACTCAGACCCAATTTCAAAAGGAGATGCTCTCGACCTCTTCTTCGGTGGCTCCAATTTCAGAGGCATTGTTTTTATTGCGTGAGAAGGAGCGAACAAAAAAAAACAAAAGGGAGCATACATCAGAGACAAAAACAGAGAGGAGAGAAGTTAGCTTTGGCCAATCAACACATCTCCACCATTGTCTTCGTCATCAAGCTCCAGCACCAGGCAGACATTGAGAGAGACAAGAAGAACAAGAGAAGCAAAAAAGACTAGAGGCAGGGAAAGCAAGAAAGAGGCAGGCGATCAGCAACTGCGCGCCTTCGCCTTCGCCTCCAGCAGACCAGGTAAGCGGCTTCTACTTCTTCATTTTGTTGCAGCTAATTAGCATTTACACTGTGCAAGTGAATTTTAATTCACTTGCACAGTGTAGCAACACGCGTGCGTTAAAGCACGCGTGTTGCTCAGCCCTGCCAGGTCACTGGCTTGGGCCAGTGACCGGGCCGGGCTGGCTGAGTCCAGCCCACATGGGCTGAGCTGAGCCCAGCCTCAAAAAAATAAAAAAATAGAAAAATAAAAAGTAAAAAAAAATAAAAAAACAAAGATGTGTGTATGTATAAATAAAAAATAAATATGAATTTATTGTTTTTATTCATTGACGCCAGAGTCAGAATAAAAATATCGATTCACATTTATTTCATTGTATTTTATTTAAATTACATAAAAATAAAAAAAATATGCATGCAAAAATAAAATAAAATAAAGTAAATTTATTGGTTTATTCACTGATGCCAGAGTCAGGAATAAAGATACTGATGTAAATTTGTTTTATTTTATTTTATTGTATTTTACTTTTATTTAGTTACATAAAAAATGTGTATGCATAAAAAATAAATTTATTTGATTTGTTTATTCACTGACGCCAGAGTCAGGAATAAAAAAATATAGATTTAAATTTATTTTATAGCTACGTACTATTTATCAACGCCAGAGTTGGAAATATTTGTAGTTAAATATTCATTGGCGCCAGAGTCAGGAATATTACACGCAAACCATCATAGCACAAACCAGCAAAACATTAGCAATTTATGACAAAACCAGCAATGCAGCCTACCTCAGGCAGGACGTTTAAGGGGTGATAATATCTTTTCTTTTGCGTAACCAGTCCCGTACCATAGAATCTCTGCTGACCAGTCAGGGTTCCTAGTAACCATAATACTAGGTGGTGACTCCTTAAACAAAGAATATCCCCATTAAAGAACAAGATGCTGGAAATCTATTCTTTTCCAAAGAATTAATTTTTTAAGGCCGCCGCGATGTTGGGTGCGATAAAACTCTTTGTTTATGTTTATCAGAAACAAAACAAAACTTCTTAATAAACTTATAGAAGTTGTTGCCTATAAGTTTTAGGCTTTGTTGTATCCTTAATGTATATTGCTTTAATGCTGCAGCAAATATAGTGGGGGCAATTAATACCTTAAAGATAGTGATCCTCACGGCTCAAAGTTTATTTGTTATACTTTTGATTATTATATGTATATGCTTTTGGAATATTTTTTGTTGTAGTGAATAGGCAACAACAAATTAATTATTTATTGGGTTATATCATTAAAACTGTTCATAAAATTCAACAACACATTGATTATATGTATTGTTGGATGAGTATACTGACTATAAGTGGTGTTAACGAGTTCTATATGGAATATCAAATGTTAAGTGTTCTTAATTCTCTACTTAAGGAATGGATATCGATGCGACTATTGTTGAAATATAGGTTAGGATCCTTAGATTTCAACAATCTCGCTGATGAAATGCTGCTTGAGAGGGAATGTCAACATATAAAAAAAAGATATACGATGTATTAGAAGAAGCACAAATTATATGGATGTTGCTGCTAAATTCATTCCATGGTTCAAGCAGAATGAATTTAGAGGAGATGACTTTGATGAAATGGATGATGTAATTGGAGACCCTAATTATATACCTGCAATATAAAATAATTTTGAAATTTATTATTCTTAATTTTTTATTTTTATTATTATTTTAATATTTTTTTTGTTTAGATAATTGGTTGATTTTTGTTGAATTGCATATTTTTGTAATTTAAATTTTGCTTACATTATAATCATGTATATGAAAATATCATCAATTGGAACAATGTGAGTTGCTAGTTGAAACTAATAACTATAATTTTTGCACTCATTTAAATTTCCAATAATAATTAGATCATAAAATGAAAATTGATTAAGCATTTAACATTATTTTCATTTCTATTGTATGTGTTAGATTCTTATTTGTTTAATTTAGAATGGAGTGACAATAAATATCATTTACATTGTACTAGATACTAATATTTGTAATTGGTGTCAATGACGCTTGATATAACTGCATCTAAAAGTATTATTGCTGATTTGAACTATGAAGACAAAAAAAAGTGAAAAGAATTACGATGTTTGGCATCATAAGATTGAGTATCTCTTAGAAGAGCAAGAAATGTTGGAAACAATTACTCAACTGATGGCTAAACCTGAGCAAGGAAACACTACTCAGCACAAGTTTGATATAGAAGCATATCAAACCTATAAGCGCAAGGATCATGTAACTCGTATTCTAATGTTGAGCAGCATGAGAAATGATATAATGCTGTGTTTTGAAAGGCATCGTTCAGCCTAAACAGTTTGAGATGTAGTGAAGATTCAGTATAGGAGAACCTCCACTACTAGACTTCGTCAATTAACCCTCAAATTTGATGGTTACAAGAAGCGTAAAAATTAGACAATGAGGCAGCATCTTACGGTCATGTCTAACATGATTGGAGAATTAAGAGGTGTTGGGCATGAGATGACTGATGAACAATAAGTCCAAGCTGTGATATGCTTTTTGCCAAGCAATTGGGAACACATACGTATTAACCTTACCCACAATGACAACATCAACACAATTGATAATGTTGCTCATCATGTTGAGCTTGAAGAAGATTGATTTCTCGCTGAAAAGCCTATAAACGAGGCTTTTATATATGAGACTAAAATGCAAAAAACATATGGCTCTAAACATAAAAAGAGCAAGGGTAAGGGTCCTAAATATGGTAAGAAAGGAATAGAAGCAAGTAATGGTGGATATAAGCGCAAGCATGAAAAATACGACGGTAAAAAAGACAAGAATATGAATTATTCAATTATGGTAAACCTGGTCACTTTGCTCATGATTGCACTAAGCCAAAGACTCAGGAGCAACTAACCACATAGTAAGGGATCGAACAATCTTTGTGGAATTTTGTTTAATTTCAAAGGGAAGTAGATACATATACATGGGGAATCATGCTTCTGCTGTTGTGCTTGGGATCTAGGGGCAGAACCAGAAAATAAAATTAAGGGGGGCCAAAATATTAGTTGTTTTATTATTTAAGTTAAAAATATAAATATTGTTAAGGGAGGGGCTGGAAAAAAAATTTCTTTGCAGGGGTCGGGCCCCTGCCAGCCCCCCTATCTCTGCCCATGTTGGGATCGGTACCAGTAACTGGATTTGCAGGGCAGTCCCACACTTTATCTTCATGACATACTCTATGCTCCTGAAGTTCGACAAAATCTTGTGTATGTTCTTGCTTTACTAGAATTAGGCTTTTATATTATTTTTGTTGGTTGTTATGTGAAAATATATCTGGAATATTTTTTATTGTTTTGATTTTATATTAAATGGTTTTATGGTGTTAGACACCGTTAATGTATCTATTAAGGATGATGCTTCTATTTATGTTGTTCAAAGTCCAGCATTACTAATGATAATGATATCATGTTATTCATTTTTTTTATGGAATATATTGTGAGTATCATGTAGTATAATTTGTTAAAGTATGTCGATAGACTTAGATTGGCTCACTCACATGAGCAATTACCTTTAGTGCTTGTAAGGTGAGTAGAGATAAGACTATTTGAGTTTTAATGCTCAATAGACGACTTGGACAAAATGAGAGCAATTTTAACTCAAATAAATTATTAAAAAATCACATTGGTTGGGACCAAGATAAGGTTCTTAAATAAAAGAATTAACATGAATGAATTCCCATAATTCATGTATCTATTATGATTGAAGTCGAGTATAAAATTATTCATCTACCACTAAGTAGTGAGCAAATGAGAATTTCTTATTTGAAGTCTATATTTTTTTTACAACAAGACTAAGACTTGTATGGTGTATTTCCTCTAACAAGGAGAGCAACGACATACACTCTTTGTCTTCAGCAAATAAAAAGTAAGCTCCACTATAACATGTATTTCATACTACATGTGCTAACGTCCATTACAGAAATAAAAGATGGATCTCTGCTTCTTTATTATGTGAGTCCTGGAGATCATGTATAAGATCTTAAAATCTTACCCTTTATGACTTTTAATTGTATCATGAGGTGATGTGTAAATGATCGTTACTTTAATAGCATATCCTATGGTCATGGAATGATTCGACTTAAAGAAATACTCCTAGGAAAGCGAGTTAATTCAGATCTGATTGATATGAGAACGAAAGAAAAGGTAATTTTAGTTCTACACTTGTTACTCGTATTCACTGGCCGAGATTATATCACTCGAATATGTTTAATGTGATTTAGAATACTTGTAATTGTAAGGATTGATTAAGTGTGAAATTCTTAAGGGATTGAATTATATTCAGTCATATGTAACTAAAAATGCTTAGGGTATAATAGTACACTTTAAAGAGTAACTAATTATAAGGTTGATGTCTCCTATATAACATGTATTAGGTGTATATATTCGAGCTCCTTGTACTGTGTGCTTCAGGTCGCATAGTTTGTTCGTCAAGTATGAAATTTTTGTGCAAGTTTAAAATATAATGTATTAGATAGATCTCGTCCTTTATGGGCGAGTGAGATATGTTGCTTATTGAGTTAGGCCTAGCCCACCCATGAAAGATAAGTCTGGTCCAAATATTTAAAGGAGTTACTAAAAAAAGTAATCGATTCCTCTACTTATATATATAAGGACATAACTCATTAGAAGATGAAAAGGTTTTTACTTTGAAAGATAATGGTTCTTTCTTTCTCTTCTTCCATCTTTGACTCTCTGAATTAACTTGACAATATTTATAAAGATGTTCGCACTGTGAAATATCTTTTTGGTTCTAGTAATTGAAATAGCACTGAAGCAATTGATTTAGGGATAAAAAAACGAATTCTTAAATTACCAATAAGTTTCCTTTAAATTTACAATATACTTAATATGAATTCTACTATTCTTGTAATTATATTTGTGCTGAAAACATATTTGCCATGAGTTATTAGTTTTTATGTTTATAAATTTAAACACGTATGATCAATAAGCTTTTTTTGTCTTGTTATGATAATTTAAAACATCCTTGCTTACTAGCCTAGTAGAAAAGGTCATATATATATATATATATATATATATATATATATATAAAGAAAAAAGAAAATAGAAATTGCAACCGAAGTTTGAATTCATTTTGCTTGATTGGATATACAAACTGACCTAATTTGTGGAGCATAAAAAAATGGCATGAAGATCAGCCACAGTTGCACCACCTACCATGTATTTGAGAGCAGGCAGCAACCTTTACGTTAAAATTACCACGCTCTTCGTTGAAACAATTGCTTACTGTAATGGTACTGTTTCTCTATTGGCCCCATGCTTCATAAAGCACCTCGTTTTGTTTTGTTTTGTTTTTTTTTTTTAATGTTTCTAGGGCAAGATTGTGTGGCTCTCTATTATTGTGGAGAGTCAAATTGTACTTTGTACACTGGCTTTCAATTATCAAGTGATAGAAAATTAAAAAACCTCCCCACAATCGTAGTGATTTTTTATTTTTTTTATTAATATAATATTAACTTGATTAATTTTATAAGCTCTAAAATTAATAATTATATAAATTTTTAATAATTTTAAAATTTATAAAATTTAAATTAATAAATTTTAAAATAATAAATTCAAAATCTAATTAATTAAATTACACTGATTTTTTTTATTAGCGTGGGGTGTTCGGGTCAGCTTGCGCGCATCATGACAATTACCCATGACCTACTGAGTATCCTGCAAGTCTAGTGAGCGGGTAAGGCACTGTAAAAATAACATGCATACACATAAAAAATCACACTCCGAATAAAAATAGAACAAATCACACGATTGACGACTCTGAAATTACACTGATATTAACATACGTGGTTATTGCACGTTGCTGGTCAAAGATTAAACGCTTGTACTCATTGAATCGATATCCCACTATCCTCTTTCCCTTTCAATCAAATAATATAATAATTATTTTGCTATTAAACAATAAAAAAATATTTTAAAATTATATTAATTGTAGTGCAAACATCAATTTTTTTTTTATGTTTTAAATTATTTTGATGTGTATATTAAAATTTAATTTTAAAAAATAAAAAATATTATTTTAATACATTTTTAAATAAAAAAATAAAAAATAATTTCTACAATACTTTATTGGATTCTATGATTAACTTTTTTAATAATCTTAAAACACATCACAAACTTCTATAATTATTAACATGTACTGAGAGTGTTTTTGAGAATGTAGTAATAATTGTTTTTTAAAGTATTTTTAACTTGAAAATGTATCAAAATAATATTTTTATTTACTTTTTAAAAATATTTTTGATATTAGCATATTAAAACACCAAAAATTATTAATTTAAAACAAAATAAATAAAAATAAATAAAATTTTTAAAAATATTTTTAAAATTTAAAAATAAACAAATTCTAAAACTCTTTTACATCTAGTCTGGAAGGCTCAATAAATTATATTCCAACTATTCTTGAAACTTCATATCTTAAATCCCAATTTCTTTCTCTATGGACTTTTTATATTTTATTAACATTTCCGGTCTTTTAAATTTCCTAACTTATCTAGTAAGTAGAAATAGAAGAAGAAACGTGTAAAA
>Ga0325404_1001835_pt1 | contig 22582 bp, 12 predicted proteins | sample PopdelMetagenome_18_FD_205664 | JGI IMG/M metagenome (GOLD analysis project Ga0325404, IMG submission 205664) | Populus deltoides microbial communities from Bellville, Georgia, United States - Xylem-Control-R1 | ecosystem: Host-associated > Plants > Phyllosphere > Stem > Wood/Secondary xylem...
TATAGCTTCTAAAAATTACATATGAAAGCGGAAAAGCTACAAATTATAGCTTCTCAAATTAACACATAAAAGCAGCTTTTTATATGTTAAAGTCACAGTGACAACTAAGAGCAGTGGAACCGAAGCTTCTCTCGAAAAAAGATCAAATTTCTCTTGGAAAAAGATGTTTTCATACTAATCATTGACACGCTAGCAAATAAGTTTGCTTTTCCTCTTCTTATTTTAGATTTGAATCCAAATTTTGATGAGTGTACCGATTCAAGTGTGGATTGTTTATTAAATATTCTAATTGTGAAAGAACCACTTGTCATGGCAGTGACAAAGGCGCGTGAAGATGCGTAGCTTATTTCTCGGCGGAAATGTGGAATCATACGTTATTCATATGCATGCAGCGAAACACACGTCAGTTTCACACATTAAAATCTTGGAGCAAATAGCCCCTGAATTCTTGAACACAGTATAACTTAGGTTTCATATTTGACAAAATCTATTATCTTAATCCTTTATTTACGAGCTTAATTTTCTCATAGCTCTTGCTATATTAGTTTTTATTAAGTTAAATTAAATGATATATTTGGGATTGAGCAAGCAACAAACATAGCTGATATCAATCATGTATAGAAATGATAGTTGATTTTGTATGCATGTTAGTTTTTATCTTTTTAGTAATGAGTTTACTTTGGGATAGTGGTATGACTAAGATTATTTTTAATTCGTATTCTATAGACTCTCTCGGACTCATACAAGAGGCTCCCACAAATTTGGTGCTATCATTACATGAATCAAAGGTTTGTTGTCAAGATATAAGTATCCAACATACTCTAAACGAAGATAACTTATGTGCAGATTACCTAGCTAAACTGGTTGCTGAGGGAAATGAGTGTTTTTAGATTTGGGAAAGCCCATTTTCTAAGATGTGATATTTGCTCGAGGCTGATATGATGGATATATTTCATTTTAGATTTTAGTTTTTTTTATTTCTAGTATATTAATAAAAGTAAGAAGTAGGTTAACGTTGATTAAGAGGTGTATGTATGTGTATGTAGTGATGATAAGTTCTCCCCTTGAAGTTCCGTTTGAAAAAAAAGAAGAACAAAAACAAAAGAAGATAGCTTTCAGCGAAAGATAAGGGATTAAATTATAAATTCTTAAAATTAGAGTATTAAGCTGTAACAAAGTTGAAAAGGCATAAGGACCGAATTGAATCAAATCAAATTTAGCATCTGTCTATAAAACTACCCCTACCTTTTGGGATCCTTGAAACATTATCCCTCTGGTAACCATTTACCGGCAAACAGAATCGGCGATATGGAGAAAGAGCATCTACTTCCGTTCCTAAGCCCAAGAAAGAGAACACCGCAACCACAGCCACCCCTTTTTCCTCTCCCTGAAGACGATGAAATCTCTTTGCCTCTCCCTCTAACTCCTTCTGAACTTAAAGACCGCCTTATTTTTGGACCATCGTCCGCCTCTCCAAGAGACCCTTCACCTCTCCTTGAAGCCTTGACTCTTTCTCTCAATTCACCAAGATCCTCCACTCCTAATCTAGATTTTAGCTCATTTCTTGATTCTCCTCACTTACAACATCACCATCAGCAGCAGCAACAGCAATCTTGGCTTGTTGATCCTGATTGTCAATGGACAAAAACCAATCTTCACAGGTCCAAAACTGCACCTGCTATGGCTGTCATCAATGATCTTAACCACCCTGCCATTACCAAGCCTAAGTTTGGTTCTCAATCAATAGTACGCCAAGCATTTGTTCTCTTGGTACTGTATTTATCTCTTGGTGTGCTTATATATTCTCTTAATCGTGATAAGTTCAAAGGAAATGCAACGAACCCAGTTGTCGATGCTTTGTATTTTTGTATTGTGACCATGTGTACTATTGGTTATGGGGACATTACCCCAGATAGTACTGCTACCAAGCTGTTCTCCATTTTGTTTGTTCTGATTGGTTTTGGTTTCGTTGATATTTTGCTTTCTGGGATGGTTAGCTATGTGCTTGACTTGCAAGAGAGTCATTTGTTGAGGAATGTTAAGAGAGGGGTTGAAAAGGAATCTGCTGGTTCATATATAATTGATGTGAAGAAAGGGAGGATGAGGATAAGAATGAAGGTGGGACTGGCATTAGGTGTCGTGGTTCTTTGTATTGGAGTTGGTGTTGCTTTTATGCATTTTGTCGAAAGGTTAGGATGGTTGGATTCACTTTATCTATCCGTTATGTCGGTTACAACTGTTGGATATGGTGATAGGGCATTCACTTCCTTGGCTGGTCGTATTTTCGCTTCCATTTGGTTGCTTGTGTCGACGCTTGCTGTTGCTCGAGCATTTTTGTATTTGGCTGAGGCAAGAGTGGATAAGCGGCATAGGATGTTGGCAAAGTGGGTGCTTGGTCAACACATGACTGTCTCTGAGTTTCTTGCTGCAGACATTGACAACAATGGGTTTGTGAGGTATGCTTTGTTACTGTCTTTTTCACATTTGCAGCATGCATGTTTCCACTTGTTTGCTTTGAAGGTCATGGGTTAATAAAATTGCTCTCTTAAAATCTTATAATGATCCGGACTATCTTATTTACCCTTTCATAATCATATTGGGTATTCCCTTTTGTTTTGTTAGTATATGTATTGACCTTGAATTACATAGAATTACAAGTTTTTGACATGCAATTGCGCTTTAATTTGCTGAAAGAAACAGAAAACCATGTACAAACTGCTATTAGTACTTAAAGGCTTAAATTGCGATGTTTTCTGTGAAAAGTTGAGCTTCTGAGATTTGTGTTCACATTGTAAGAATAACTTGGTAAAGAATGAGATTTAGTTTGGAGGTTGTTATTAAAGCTCTGTGTTTATGTACCTAGTGCTTGCAAAATTTGGATATTGATAATGAGGTATTAACCTTTTCAAACACTTTGTATAAAGAGCCATTAAGAGCCACAACTTACAGTAAACTGCTTACAACTTAACTTGGTTACATTTACCTTTTGCTATGCATTTTAGGCTACTTGCTCAACTGCTGCATAATTTGTTATAATAAAGCTTTTTTAATTGAAAAGTGTATGTGGCCTTCAGGTTTCCTAAAAGTTCAGTAGGTTATAGGTGAACTAGAAGAAAGTTGAAGTATTAGTTGATAGGGTTTAGACATATTTAAGCTCACTCTTAGTAGTTCATTTATAAAGAAAAAGAAAAAATCAATAAAATACTATGTAGGAATAAAATTTGAATAAAACTATCTATATATAACGCAAATACATAAGATACAGATGTGAATAAAAATTTATTCAATGCTTCACTAAATTATAACATGATTATATTAGCAGTATAGTTTTTACAAATCCTTTTATTTGAAGAATTACTTTTTAATATAAGCGAGACAAATATTAAAGATATAGACATGAATAAAAAAATCAAGGATTTAATTTAATAATTTGATAAGTTTTGATAGTATTTTTCAAATTTTAATTGTTGAGTTTTGCTGACCTATTTTAAAGTATTTAGAGTTTTAATAGGCAAAATAAAGTGCCAATAAGGTACTATATAGGTTATGAATTATTCAAAAAGCTTGTTTTATGATATTTAAGGTTTTATGTGATGTATAAATAGAAATATAATGAAAAATGGGATTAACATATTTTTTTAGAAATCATATTAATATTTTAATCTATTTCTTAATTGGATATAGAGTTTAATTTACATATTCAGTAATGCCATATATTTTGGATTGTCCTATAAAAAGAAAGAAAATCCTTTTATATAAACAGGACAAAGGTCTTTTTTGTTTTAGCAAGTAGAATTTAAGGTAAGACAATATATATTTGTTTTAAAAAGACAGTATATTTGGTAGTTACTAGTAAAATTTCTTAATATATGTGATAATTCATAAAATTTAAGGGTATTTTTGTCGAATCAAATATTTTGACACTGAGTAATAGTTATGGATTTTTTTGAAAATATACACCTCTTTGTTCCCTTGAGTTGAAGCAACCTCCAATTTGGCCAGGTACTTCATTACCTTGCCATGTATAAGCCCCTGTCCTATAAAATCCACAGTTTGTTAAACGTGAATCCATGCTCTTAGGGTCAACTGTAAAGCAATTGTAAAGGTCTTTTTAGTTTTAGCAAGTAGAATTTAAGGTAAGACAATATATATATTTGTTTTAAAAAGAAGTATATTTGGTATTTACTAGTAAAATTTCTTAATATATGTGATAATTCATAAAATTTAAGGGTATTTTTGTCGAATCAAATATTTTGATGCTGAGTAATAGTTATGGATTTGTTTGAAAATTTACACCTCTTTGTTCCCTTGAGTTGAAGCAACCTCCAATTTGGCCAGGTACTTCATTACTTTGCCAGACTCCATATTGAACCTTATTCATTCCTTGAATCCCAAAAAAATTTCTCAATGTTATGTATAAGCCCCTGTCCTATAAAATCCACAGTTTGTTAAATGTGAATACATGCTCTTAGGGTCACCTGTAAAGCAATTGTACCTTTTCTCTTTGAGGGTGAAGCAAGTGTAACTCTTGTTGTGCAGAGAATGAATGTTAGCCCTCATTTTAAGAGAATGATCATAGTTGATTCATGTCCTGGGTCTACACAAGTCGAAATCATGAATTGAAATTGGTTGACTGGACAAGTTGCCACCCTGTTATGCATAGGCCTTGCTTTCCTCGTACTTCCTCTATAGTAGTCCCAAATATTCTCTGCCTGGTGAAAAGGCTTTTTGGTGGAAAAGTTGATTAATGGTGTCAAGAAACCTGCCAAATATAGCATTGTGAATACGGAATAGAGGCTAGTGTTTAACTTTTGTGCTAAATTAGAGCAATAAAATGGTGTCATAATGGTGTCTGAACTGCTGAAGACCTGAAGTAATTTGACTCTAAGACAAGCTCTTACCCCAGTTATCATGTTAGTTTCTTTGTCTTCATGGTGGTTCTTCTTCTGTGACTGCTTGTCCATGCTCCCAATAGAACCCTCTGCCTCTTATAAGAAAACATGAGATTTATACATGGGGCCTCGTCATCCCCTCTGTCTGTGTCTGTTCTTTAAGAACTACTAACTTTCTGATGTCTTTCCTCATATTTTAATTTCTGAAACTTATTTTAAATTGATATTTTATAGTACATAGTTTCATTCAAGCAAAAGATACCTATAGTTCCACATGAACTATTATATTTGACTTCAATAAGCACCTGGTGTATGTATTATTTTGTTTTCTAAATGTTATACTATTTTTTTAATCAATCTGCCAAGTATCTCCTAGTTACTGTACTGGAGAGGTGGGCTTAAGTCTCAGTGCACAAAAGCTGGTCCCAGGATACTACATGGCTTGCAAAATTTTAAAAAAGGAAAACAGTTTACAAACATGAAGGGATTCTGATGATGTTTTGAGAATCTTGGTACATGAGTTGCAACATTATAGAATGTAAACTAGGCTTGTTTTGTGAAAACTAAGCTAATGGATATGTAGCGCCAATTTCCCAATGCTTATTTAGTTTAGTGTTGTCAAGAGGCGTTAAGGCGCTCTAGATGAGGGGAGGTGCGATGCCTTTATTAGCCTCAGGCGTTGGATTTTAGTGATGCGCCGCCTAGGCGAGCACCTTGTGAGTGGGTGCAAGGCGTTAAGGCTAGCGCTTGTTTGAAGTTCTTTTTTAATTGGTTGGATTTTTTTTTAAGCTCATTTATGTTTTGACCCATTTGTTCAATTTTTTTAACTGATATTTAATTTTGCTTTTTAATCTATTCGGCTACTTACTACTTTAAATTATCTTATTTTGTTTTAAGGGTGAAAAATATAACTTACTACTATGTTATGGTATTTTATATTTTCTTTTGAATTTCTAATGATCATCTTAATTGGAAAGATATATATTTTAGATTTATATAATATAATATAATATTGCATTTTTTTTTTTTAAATTTATAGCATATTATCTTAGTTCATTCGGGTGAGTGCCTAGCACCTTGGGCATTTTACAGGCTTGGCACCTTTTACCTCCTTTCACCTTTGACAACATTGATTTAGTTATATGCATATGCAGAAATGTGGTACCACCCAGTAGGTCTTAAGTAGGCACCCACAATAATTGATAACATGGTGACTATGTTTGCACTAGTTGTAGCACTTGGTTCAAGGTTCGGTGGATTTTGGAGGACAACATTTATATACCTGTTAACTGTCATGTTGGCAAGTTAGTTTTTGCGTTGTTGATACAGCTCCCTAGGGAAGCATCAAAACCTTGCATCTGGACGATTCCTGCTGTCTCATTATATTGAAGAGAAAGGCTAATCACTTCTGACAATGTTGGTTCAGTAATCTAGATGACCTTGCTTCCATTGGTTTCCCTCTTAGTCAAAGGATTCATTATGAAATCTTGGGGGAGAATAATGCAGTCAATTGAAAGCGTATTCTGGTATTATTGTTCAATTAATATGTACATTCATTGACTTGGATCTTTGAGTTATTGAAGAAATTTTTTGTTGAGGTTTCTTCTTTCGGTTTTGAGAAGTTGTTTCGGTTTCATTTGTATCATTGGGAAATTTATTATTACAGGTTTCATTTTGATCATGACTCTATTTCCTTACTACTTAGGTCTTCATGGATGGAAATTTCCTTGTTCGTGTGGATTTTTTAGAGGGCTTAAATTTCTTGCTAATTCAAGAAGCATCCGTTATGAATTTCAAGGATTAGTCTCAGTTAATTTCTAGCTGTCTTTTTTCTCTTACCACGGGGGTTCTCTCTCTCACTCTTCCAAGAAATAAGTATCATGAATTGTAGCTTCCACGTAGTTCTATCTAATAACAGAAAGTGGATGGCAATATGGTGTCTTTTCTTCGCAATCTGGCATGGTGTGTATATCAAAGTCTAGTTGGCCTAGACTGGATATTCTGTCTTTATTGACTACTTACATTAGTTTCAAATTTGCAGTAAATCAGAGTATGCAATATACAAGCTCAAGGAGATGGAAAAGGTATCGGAGAAGGATATTCTACAGATATGCCAGCAATTTGATAGACTAGACACCGGTAACTGTGGGAAGATTACACTTGCTGATCTCATGGAAAGCCAGCCTTGAACAAGTCTTCTCATGCGCTACCAAACACTAGAAATCTCAGTGGATTATAGATTGAAACCCTTGAAGGAAATATAGTTAAATGAATTGCAGTGCCTGATAAGTTAATCCTCTTTCCTATTCGTCGTGGCTACCCAATCAGCTTGCCATCTCTGGAGTTCAAAGGGTCCTGAATGGACAAATTTCCACACGCTGTCAACTGAGTTTAGAAACCGGTTTGACTTTCAAGGTTGCATGTTTCGGCAGCTTAGCTCGTAGCAGTCACGCTACTGGTTGTCTGGTCTAATGACAGGGGGATGACGACTGTGATGATTGGAGTATAAATCACTTAATTTTGCTAGTGTAGGCCTATCGGATTAATTGTTTTTGAGATGCCAAAAAGATGAAGCTCTGTAATTCAAACATGACTGGTTCATGTTTGTTATTGAATGAATGAAGGTGGGGCTGCTCCTTCCTCCCATTTGGGATAGGTTCTCTTATGTTGTTCGAATTAAAATCGACATTAGCAGGAATTTATCCTGATTCAATCTGCAGCAATAATCTGCCTGTGTTTTTATGTGTTTGCTTATGCGTCAAGGGGGCAGCAGCATAAGTGCATTCTAGACACTCTCAGCATCATTTGTCAACCTAGACATCTAGTCATCCTGGCAAGCGTCAACAAAAGCCTTAAAGGTTGGTAACTGCTCTCTTGAACCGTTGTTTATAAAAGGAGTTTACAGGCGTTTAGGTCATTATCTCTATGTTGTAGCCAAGGGGATTCCGTCGCAATTTCTTTTATCTTTCTCTATAATAATAATAAAAAAAGTTGACGGGTTCAAAATGTGGTAACGGTTATTTTTTTAAAATAATTTTTACTTAAAAATATATTATTTTGTTTTCATTATTCATATTCACTACTCTGAAAATTCATCTAAAATATTATTCATTAAAATAATATTTTTCATCTAAAATATTTTTTAGATAAAATTCTGTTTTTATTATTCATTAATTTTTTTATTTTTCCAAACAATATTTTTTTTTATCAAAAGCTTGATTTTTCATATATAACCTTATCATGATATGTCAAGCAATTTTTAATCAAGAAACAAAAAATAATGTTTTTATTATTTTTATTTGACTATATGAAAAAAATAAAATAAATGATTCGAGTTTCATATATAATTATTCATAAAATAATTATTAATATCACTAGAAAATGCTCTAATTGTATTTGAAAATTATGACATAATTTAATATTTTTAAAAATCATTTTATTTAAAGATAATTTTATTATAAAACTTAAAAAAAATAAATGAATTTTCTTTAAAAAAAGCCAAGTGGAAGGACGAGATTGAACATTGGCACATGGGGAAAAGTTAACTCTGTGGTTTTTTAATGGGCGGATGATTGCTTGCCCTCATATTTTGTTTTTAAATTAAATAGATAATATGTCATCTAGGTAGATAATATGTCATTTACTGGTTTATTTTGTGACCACTTCAATTATTGAAGATACCAGGATTCGAGTTTTCGAATCCTTAAAACCTAAATTTCAATTAATATTTAATTTGAAACACCTAAAATATATTTTAAAAACCTTAATAACTTAGTTTTGAATCTAAACACACTATTTCATCACTAAAAACTCGAAAACCAAACTAAATCGAGAAAATATTTATGGGCTTGATCTACTTTTCAGCATAGTTAGAGGAAAAAATTATTTTTATTAAATTTTTATTTTTAATTAGATAAACTCATTGCCACCAAGATTGATATGTTTTTATAGCTTTGATATAATTGGTTGAGATCTTTCTTTCTCTCCCCCTCATTTTGTAGATGAATTTTACTGAAACATGGTTCAATAATGGTGAAAATAAAATTTAAGGATTGAAACCAACAAATCTAAAACTACAGGAAACAAATAATAAAAAAAAGTGAGAAATTTATGTACCCAGGTGTAAGGTGTAGTTATATAGTGTTTGACCATTTTCTTAGTATTCTTTATAATTATAATTAGCCCACATTCAACGTCAACTTTCCAGCAAAAAGGAAAAAATGAAAAAGCTGAAGGGGCCAGCAGGGCAGATAACTATTCTCTAAACATGTGTGGGAATTCATCAATGTCCTCGTATATCCACTCAATCCGTGATATGGATCATAGCTATATATATATATATATAAATGGCGCAATCATTGTTTTCGTCGTCTCTCTCTGTTTTCCAGAGCCATTTTCTTTTTTGACATAAACACCGGTGATCTGGCTTTGTTTACTTTGAATGGCTAAAACGTAAACTCCCGTCAATGATTTTTTCTTCACTAATTTCCCAATAGAAATAATCATCTAACATTTGATGACTGGAAGCTGGGTTGTTGGGATTTGCCTAGATTTGGCACTGTAATTAGGTTCAGATTAGCGTGATTGAACTCTTTTAATGATGACGCCCGCCTGGGGCTGGGTGTGCTTTCATTTTTATCCATCTTCTTGTTCATGAAAGGCTGCTTCCATTGCTTTCCTTCCTTTTCTTATTTTCTTTCTTAAAAATTCATTCAAGCAGATGCACTGTTTATTTGAACAAGTCCAAATACCCTAAAAACTAATAGAGGGGCGACAAAATCAGTCAAAGTTCTACATTCCAGTCAAGCCCTCTTATCTCTCTCCAAGGTAGCAATGTCAATCTTTCTGTGATATTCTAGCTTAAAGTAGAAGGGAATTGGTAGATTTCCAATGAGAAAAGGTGCCCAAAGACGAAGTCAGTTTTGTTCATAACTTGTTTGAAAGTTTAAATTCAAAAAGCTCAATTGATCACTCGCGGATTAATCAAAGCAATTGCTTTAGTGAGCTTTGATTTGATTTGGAGTGCAAAGTCTACACATGCTGTCCATTACACAGGCTTCTTATTTCTCAAAAGTCCACTTCTGAAATCTCTTTCTAGTTCCTTTTCTCAGTTCTTGGAGGTAAAAACTATGTACATGAGAAGAAAAACAAAGCAATATTGAGCCCACAATGAGGTGAGGGGGCAACACAACCTTTTGAATTCAGATAATCAATTAAGAACCATTTTTTTTTAGAACATGGCGTTTACTCAAAAGGAGAAAAGGAAAGAAACTAGGGGGAAAACGATACGTTAGGGCACGGTCAAGTCACCTAGCTTGTCCTATATACTGCAACTGGTGATATATATGGGCATTGATTTTAAACAAATTTCACTATCGTCTTTCTTTCTTGTTGGCTAATGATACAATGGTGGCCACAATTCTTGACAATTTAGGTCATGGAAGTGAGAATGATAATTAACTAGGGAGGACGAGTCAAAAGAGCTTTTGACACATGAAAGAATCTAACCATTTGAGAACCTTTCACATTTAATGTTCAAGCTAGCTTAAGAAAACTTCAACGATACAGGACTATAGTGTTTTTTTAAAACGTAACGGAGGTTGTTTTTTAAAGTATTTTTTATTTAAAAATATATTAAAATAATAATTTTTTATTATTTAAAAATTAATTTTAACATTAGCCTATCAAAATACTAATTAAAAAAAATATTAATTTAAAGTTCAAAAACACTTTTAAAATACAAAAACAAACATGTTTTGAGAATGGATAACATTGATTTTTACTTCAAGCACACAAAAGACAAAATAAAACACAAAAAATTTGAAAACCAAATTAATGTATTAATTTGGATTTTATTCCAATCTCTTCCTGTGTACTAAAGAAAAGTCGTGGTTAAATGAAAGTCACTCTCATGCTTGTAAAAGAGGCAATCACACTAACAACACAACTGATCTTGCAGGATTTTTGTTTTACATGTGATGGGCGCCTAGCATGGGATCTTACCATATCTGTAATAGAAACTTGCATGCATGCAAAACATGCTTAAACACTGAAAGCTCCATGTTTCTTGATGTGTTAGGAGTACCCAGATAATTAAGAACGATGCTTGCTTGTGTTCTCATTTACTTACAAACATCGCATGATCGATCGGTTGCTTTCGGTTTTTCCAAATTGATGTGTGATTTGTAAAACATGACAGAGCCTAAGGCTCCCACTATGATCTCATCTTCCCTCTTGGTGCTTCACTCGTTTTATTCTTGAAATTTATGCTTCTCCCAGTACCCTTTCATTTTGTGAGTTCAGTAAAATACTGCAGCAGCTCTTCTGCTTCTTCTCCTTCTCCGAATGAAAGATTGCTGTCTGCTAGCTGCTGACAGCCCACCTCATGTGCCACTGTGTGGTATATCCATCATGTGGGCTTAATTTCTTCCTTGACTTTTCGGAATTTATCTTCAACAATCTATTTTCGTAAGCATGTGTTGGCGTACAGAAATTACCTTGAATCTAAATAATAATAATAATAATAATTATAGCCACAAAGAACACACATCTACATGCTGGCTACAATATTAAATTGCCACAATTTCAATCTCAAAAGGAAGAAGATTAAATATCATACACATGTATAAATTAAAAAGTCATCCAACTGAGAAGGTGAAGCGTGGAGGTTAATGGTTGGCTGAGTTGTATGGAGATTTATGTGCTATTTTATGTTCGATTCAAGCCAAACAATGACATGCTAGAAATTAGATATAGAGTGGGAGAGGAGCACCTTTCTGCCTTAAATTAGGGTGTTAGCAAGAGAGACCTCCAATGGAGTCCACATCAAGAAGATTCCCTTTTTCTGGCCACACACCTAACAAAAACCTGCTCCTCTTCCAAATCGACAGGGACGAGCATTAATTCACCAAAGACCATACACTTTATGTCACATATAATGGAAGCAAACCATTTAAAGTCAACAATCTCAAGCTCTTTTTTTTTATTAAAAAAAAATAAATTGATTCCAATCTCTAGTGTAGCACTACAAAGTCATCTCTCTTAAGCAACCACCCGCACATCTATAGAAACCAACCATTTCATATCATCTTGACTAATTAATTATATATACACGCATGCACCCATCTGATTGTTTTTTTACTATACTTTGCCAAGTTGGTTTCTTGTAGATTTCCATGTATTTATCCGGCCATATATATACATGCCACATATATATATATATATATATATATATATATATATATAGAAGATTTGATTAGCGATAAGAGTTGCTGATGTAAACTCTAAATTCTTAGTTTTATTTTCTAAAAAATAAAGCTAATGGTGTTTGCCTCGTTAGAGGTTCACAAAATATTTAAACAAGCTAGAAAACACTACCTCTATTAGAAAATAAATAAAAATTCAAAAGGATAAATAAATTAACATAAAATCTAAAATAAAACAATATATTCAAAATAAAAAAACTAGGAAACATAAAAAATTGGACCAAACAACAACTTTGAGACCTAATTTCGGGAGATCCAATAGTTTGATGAACAAGGTATGCATAAGAAAAAAACCCTACATATAGAATAACCTAGAAAAAGGTAAGCCCGATCCAATTGTCGGATATCCTTTTATCACCATTCTAAGCTACTAGACTTGTCCCTCTAGTCCGTAAAGACTTTTGCTAGGCCAACTACATGGTTTGCTTGTGGTAGATCCCCATCCAATTATGACAAATCTTTACTCGAATGTTGAGAACCTTGATTTTTCACAAGCTCAACTGCTTCATAAAGGTCCAGAGCCCATGCCCAAATTTGTGTTGTACATGTGCCCATGCTTGAGCCAGGTAAGTATGCACGCGTAACTTAAGCCTAAAACCACTTTGTTTAAGCATGTTTATGGCTCTTTAACTTTTCATTATATAAATTGCAAGAAAATCTTGTATTTTTCAAATATGGAATAGAGGGTTTTGAGTTTCATAAAAACAAGGCAACCGAGGTTCCTTTTAGATAAATTTTTCCTTCACTTATAATTTATTTTAATCATGTTAGTGTTAAATGTTTTCAACATAATAAGATTAGGACAATACTAATCCATTAAATATCATAGTAATTTTTTATTATTAGTGTGACATCTACAACACTTAAATTTTTTATGTCAAACTTATTATTTAACATTTTCTTAGTAGACTTAATCACGTGATTATTGTTGTCTAAAATTAGCATACAATAACATAAATCTTTATATGTGTTTTTCACATAAGCACATTTCTCAACTTCGTTGATTTTAAACTCATTTGAAAACACAATCTTGTCAAATTTTTCATGTCATTATTTAGGTGCTTGATTCAAATTATATAATGACTTTATAAACTTACAAGCTTTCTTTTCATGTCCTTTAACAATAAACCCCTCCGTTTATTCCATGAAACCTCTTCGTTAATGATTAAGAAAGATTTTTACATCCATTTGATGTATTTCAAGTTTGTAAATAGTTGTGATGACTATTAACACTCGGATGAAAGTTATTCTTAACACAAGTGAATATGTGTAAAAACAAATGCCAACCTTATTATTATTTAAATCTTTTAATAAGAAGTCTTGTTTTGTATTTGTTAATAATTCTCCCTGTCTTCATCTTCCTTTTAAAGATACACTTAATGGCTTACTTTTAGGTGCAACACCCACTAGTTCCTATATATGATTATTTATATTAGATCAATTTCATTGTCTACTATCTCATTCCGTTAGAAAGCTTCAAGATATGACATTGCCTTAAAGTAGTTCTTAAGTTCCTTTTTTAACATGTATCTTAGAAATCAAGACAAAATGTTTTGGCTGTTTTGCCTTTTTACTCCTTTTAGGCTCAACTTCATTATCTTTCAATTGATGATAGCTACTTGAGCCAGGTTCTATCATTCTTTTAAGTAAATATTTTTCTTATGATTTTTTAAATGGAAACACATCTTCAAATAATATAGCATTCATTGATTTCATTATGGTATCAGGATGAATGTCTTTAATATTTGACTTTTATACAAGAAATTGATATGCACTATTATTGTATGCATATCCGATAAAAAATGACACATAATTTAAGGACCTATCTTTACCTTTTTGGGATTAGGGATTACCATTTCTATACTTTAAGGTATTTATTGAAAGGTTTTCTATGTTTTCACAATTTATATGATGTCTTTTCTAATTTTTTTTTTTTATAACTTTCAAAGACCATCTTAAAATTATTTTTCTTAACAATGAGTCAAACACTAATTTCTCTCTAATTTTAGTAACATAAAGCACATTGATGGCAGTGAAAAGCTTTCTAGAATACATCTTCAACATGACCTTCCTAATACTTAGTACCTTTAAGGTTGATGTATTGTCCATCTACATGTGTTCATCATCCATTTCTTTGTGAGTGGAAACACCATATTTTTGGCCCACACATTTCTTATTGCACTAGTATCAATCCACTACTACTCAAGATTGTTAATTAGGTTGACTTTGAAAACCATAACAAACAAATTCTTTTTTGAAACTTTATTTATGGCGTGATTAACCTCAGTAACATTGTTTTGAGTAATCCTTTTTTTTTTTTTGTAGGATTTTCCTTGCTAAGCCTAATTTCTACAATCCTTGGCTTAATGTCCAACCTTATTGCAGATGAAGTATTTGTCATTAAACTTCTTAGCAATCCTCTTTACCTTTATAATAAGCTTTTACTTTTGGTTTTATTATGAGTCTTCACCTCTTATTCAACAATGTTTGCTTCGGAAGCCATATTGGAAGAGTTAGCTCTTCTGTTAGACAACTTATTATCCTTATCTATCATTAATCTTAAAATAAGGTCGTCAACTCTAATTTTCTTACATTTGTGCTTAAGGTAGTTCTTGAAGTCTTTCTAAGATGGTGGGAATCTCTCAATAATTATAACCACTCCAAATTATTCATTAAAAACCATTCATTTAACATGAATATCATGCAAAATGAGCTCAAACTCTTGAACTTAGCATATCACAATCTTTGAATCAATCATCTTGAAATTCAAAAATTTATCAATTATGAATTTTTTCATACCAACATCTTTAGTCTTGTACTTTTGATCCAAAGTTTGCCATAATGTCTTTACACTTTTGATTCAACTATGCATATCATATGATGTATTGTCCAATCCATTTGAGATGTAGTCCTTATATGAAGTCCCTATTCCATGCATCAATAATTGCGACTATGATGGGATCAAATTCATCATTTAATATATTTTTTAAAAAATAAAATAAAAAACAAAATCAGGTACATTTGATATATAATCAAACTTACCCAAATTTGAATCTAAACACCAATATGCATTATTTCTTATTTTAATGAATTAAAGTGGTATTTTCATCAATTCATAGTAAATTAATCTTTTATTACACATTTTACCATTAATTTTAATGAAATTAATTGATAGATTGATATATTAGCTAATTAGAAAAAACTTAAGGTTATTATTTGATTATTTTTATAGAAGTATAAGATTGAGAAATAATGTAATATATAATAACATATTAATAGATTTCCTTTGTAGCTACTTTAATTTAAAAAATAACTACTCAATTTATAAATTACAAAAAATAAAAAGTATGCCATGGCCTTTATTCAATTTTGTGAAAAACATCCCATTTTTTCCAATGAAAATTTAAACCACTTTTGGTAAATTAAATCTCATAAGAAAATAAACAAGAAAAACTCACACAATAATCCATGGAAAATCATTTGTATCTTAGAGGGAAAAAGCTACTCGATCAACTCTAAAATAATTCATTATACACACATCACCAAACCCTAAAACACCAGCATAACTATTGTTAATCATCTTTATTTTGCCATAGTCTTTTGTTTATATATACATAGTAAATAATTCTTTTCTAAAAGTAGCTTGATATGCAGTTGCTAATTTAACCTTTTCTCCTACAACGATAATATTTACAATTGCCTCTAGATTTACCGTGCCTACAGAATTCTCTATTCCTACTCTCCCTCTGTTATTTATCACAGGAGCCTATGCATTATCTACTATCACTTCACTTCATCTTGTTTCTTTATTGAATAAACTATCTTTAACCATAGATAGCGACGAAACACCATTCCTACTAGAATCCGTAAATGTTATAACCAAAGTTACCTAGTTATCTTGTAGAGTCTCCAAAACAATACTTCTTTTAACTCATTATCTAACACTATTTTCATGGTTATCAACTACTCAATAAAATATTGAAAGTCGTTTAAGTGTTCATTAACATACCTTCCATCTTTATATTTCAAATTCACAATCTTTATCTCTACCGAAATAGTACACGTTGAAGCAATATCCACTTGTTGAGTAGATGTAATGATCAATATTTTTTTTAAATAACAACCAAAATTATATAATTAAACTTTGGTTATAAACATAAGAAATGTAGTAACTAATTAAAAATCTCAAAAAATAAACTAATTTAAAATTATATAATAACCATAAAAAATTAAACAATTTAGTAAATAAAAGTTTTATAATTAAAAAGGCTGATATAATCTCATTTTAATTGTTTAGTTCAAATGATATATATTTAACATGCATCATTTCATTATGGTTTTTTTTTCTAAATAAAATGCATGAACTTAACAAAATAGATCAATGGTTAAATTTTAACTTAAGTTTAAAGTTGCTAATAACATCCTAAATTATTAAACTAGTTCGTAAAGTTATATATGTATAAATTAAATAAATAAATAACAGAATAGAACCTTAATAATGTTGGCAAAATATTTTTACTGATCTGAATGAATTACCTAATGTTAATTGAGAGTAATTGTTTTGTTGGTTTAACTATAAGGTAAAGCATATAATTAATACTATATAAATAGGATCAAAATAATAAAACAATCATGCAGGAAAAAAATCATGTAAATTGAAACTACATTGTTTAATAACACTTACTTGGAGTACTTAAAATCTAATTTAGATGAAGATCAGTTGTTGTCAAGGTCATGTAAATTGAAACTACATTGTTTAATAACACTTACTTGGAGTACTTAAAATCTAATTTAGATGAAGATCAGTTGTTGACAAGGATCAATTTTTTTAAAAGGTTTTATTGATCATCTTCTTATGCAAATAAAATGACTGCTATCAGTCTTCTAAGATTTCAACAATACTACCTTGTTTAATTTCACTACTAAACAAGGTTCACAAACTCTAGAAAATATCAAAATTTCTCCACACTATAATAGAACCTAAACTCCGAAGTAAAAAAAAAAAAGCTTTAAACTAAGGAAGTAACTCGAAAAACTAAGGTGAAGAAGAGTATGAAAATATATATGTGTAAAACACTTTTTCTCCAACCCCTTTTTATAGTGTATTTTGGAACTACAATTGATGTAGAATCATTAGAATATTCTTGTTATTTAGCAGTCTTAATTACCCACCATAAAACAAAATTAACCTAAAATCTTTTGGCTTTAAAATCTAACTTTTTTTTTTGTCTTAAAAAACTATTTAGGTTAAAAAAGAAACTATTAAGACTCTTTATTCATAAGTTGTTAAAACATAATTTTTTATGGGCTAAATAATCATTTTAAAATAAGCGCAAATCCAAAATAAGCTGGTAAAAAGCAAATCCAAACACAGGCTCAGTACCCGAGGTTCAAGGCCCAAGCTTGTGCCAAAGACAAGCTTGTGTGTTGGATTTGTAGAAATATGCAAACAAAAAGGCCCACACCTTTCTTCTGTTATTAGTCTTGTGTGTGTGTGTGTGTGTGTGTGTATTAATTACATGAGTGATTGTTGCCTATATATATGGAGGAATTATAGGCAACAATAGATTTTTAAGATTACAGGAATCCTTCAACTGCTTTGATTGATCACAGGAATCCTGCTGCCATAAGACACTGATTTCTCTATTGCCAACTTTGATGGGTCTTTATCTTATCATTCCCCTTTAAGCTTAAGGCAGTAATGATTGGAAGCAAACTTGATTGAATAAAGTGGTTTGGTCAATATATCTGCAAGTTGAGCAAGGCCATCAATATGTTCTACTAGGAGGGCACCACTGGCAACACGTTTTCTGATGAAATGGACATCAATTTCAATATGTTTTATGCGGTGATGAAAAATTAGGTTCTTAGCCATAGTAATAGCACTAATATTGTAATAGTATAACTTTAAAGGCGAAAGGCAGTAACCAATGCTTTTTAACAGATTCATGAACCATATAAGTTCAGCCGTGGTGGAAGCCAGGGCACGATATTCTGCTTCTGCCGTAGAGCGAGATATGATGGCATGCTTTTTAGCACCCCATGACAACAAGTTGGTACCCATATAAATGGCAAAACTAGATGTGGATCGTCGATCATTCGTACAACCTTCCTAGTTGGCATCACAGAAGCCATGAATACCAAGTTCTAGAGTGCCCTTGAGATAACAAAAAATTCTTTTAACAACAATGAGGTGAGGTTCCCACAGGGCATGCATGTATTTACAAACACGGTGAATAATGTAAGAGATGTCAGGTCTTATAAGTGTGAGATATTGTAGAGATCCCACGAGATGACAAAAAAGTGCGGGATCAGATAACAATGTGCCGTTAGAAGCCGTTAAAATGCTATAGGTGTGGCAAGTTTAGCACCAGCTAAACCAAATTTATGCAAAAGTGATAGTAGATACCTTTTTTGAGTAATGGTGAGTGCTGCGTCAGTCCTGACAATTTAAAAGCCAAGAAAATAGTGAACATCACTAAGGCCTTTCTTGCGAAACATAGAGGAGAGATGAGTAATGAATGCATATATTTGAGATGGAGATGACCTAGTCAGAAGGATGTCATCAATCTAGATCAGTAGAAGAAGAACGTCTAAACCTTTTTGACGATAAAATAAGGATTGATCATAGGGACATTATGTGAAGCCCATCTACTGTATGTAGTTGATGAATTTCATATACCATGCACGAGGTGTTTGCTTTAAACCATATAAAGCCTTATAAAGAAGATAAACATGATGTGGAAGAGCAGGATCCTCAAAGCCTGGTGGCTAAGCCAAATAGACACATTCATGTAAATCACCATGAAGAAATGTATTGCTGACATCTAACTATCTAATGCACCACCCGTGAGACAGGTTAATGTTGAGAATTAACCAAATAGTGCCTGGTTTGACAACTGGACTAAAAGTTTCATCATAATCCAGTCCTAGAAGTTGAGTAAATCCCCTGGTCACAAGTCTTTTATACCTGTCAATTGTGCTATCAAACTGTGTTTTAACTTTAAATACTTATTTACTGTTGATCATATTCATATATGGTGTCTTAGGTACCAAGATCTTAGTGTGGTTGGCATGTAGGGCATCCATTTCAGCTTACATTGTTGTTTTCCAATGAGGAAGTCGAAGGGCCTGACGGTAGGAAGATGGCTCTAAAGGCTGAGCTGTAAAATCAACAAGAAAACACACAGGCATTGGATGTCTAGTGGAAAGGAATGTTTTTGGTTTAAGATTGCCTGTTTGAGTGCGTGTAACCATGTGATGAATACGTTGTGGTAAAATGGAAGTTACTGTCTCAGTTAGGGAAGAAGGCAAGACTAATTACATTTGATTTGTGGGCTGAAATGCTAAAGATTGGCTAGTTATAGGCTCTGCAACAAACACTTCATTGATTTGTGAATTAATTGGTGGTTGATGCAGAGCATGATTTTAAGAGATTTAGGAAGAGTTTGTAGCTGAAACAATCGAGGACTAGATGAATTTGAAACTGTATTAGTCTTGATAGGAAAGTGTAGCTCATTAAAATTGACATGTCTGCTGATAAAGAGATAACCAAAATGTGATTCAAGACAACAATATCCTTTGTGTTTGGCCGAGTATCCAAGAAAAATGCAATAGACTGATTTATATTCCAACTTGGATCTACCCAAAGGGGAAAGTAAAGGACAATAAGAACATCCAAAGACCTGTAAGAAATCAAGGCTGGGTAAAAAGCTGAATACAAGTTCACGAGGGGGCTTGTGTTTAACAGTTGAAGATGAGAGGCAATTGATGAGAAAAATAATGATTTTGAATGCTACCGTCCAGTATTTGGTTGGAACAGATGCTTCTGCCATTTTGTGTTTTGGTGTCCTATAACACGAGAGTCGATGCATTATACCATGAGTTGCAAAATAATTCTGCAAAACAATGTTAATGAACTCACCACTACCATCACTTTAAACAATTTTCATAGATGTACTGAACTGATTCTCCATTTGTGTAATGAATGTAGGAAATACAGTTGTAACATCAGATTTATGAGCCATATATAACAAAAATGTTCATAGACAATAAACAAATAGAATCTAAAACCATCAAAAGAGGAGACTGATGCAGGCCCCCAAACATTAGTATGTAGTGTATGTAAAAAGGAAGTTGAATATGGTTGACGAGAATTAAAAGGCAGCTTTGCAGACTTGCCCAACATACAACTCTCATATAAATCTATTTTCTATTCAATGATGGTAGAGATAATCTGTTAAGAATTTGAGAGTGAGGGTGGCTAAGAGGTGCATGCCACAGACTGCCTGGAACTTTATTTGCTAAAAGGTTAAATAAATGATATGGAATTTGTCGCAGATTGATAGGGTATAAGCCATCCTCCATGGAACCTTTAAGAATCACTTACTTTGTTTTCATGTCATTGAGAAGAAATCCCCGTTGATAAAAGAGAAAGTAACAATTATTATCCTGTGTAAATTGAGATACAGATAACAGTTTCCTTTTAATATCAAGAATAACCAGCACATTATTGAGCTTAAGAGTAGTAGTAGGTATATTAGTATGTCCTGTACCAGCTATAGAGAGACCATTATCATTTCCAACCATAACAGTATCAGTACCAGAATAGGAGTTAATGCCTTGTAGCTCACTGGAATTTGGTGTCATATATTGGTTGGCACCAATATCAGGATACCACTATCCTTTGCATTGTCCCCTACTTGAATGGCAACAAAAACTTTATATTGTGCAGCTTCGTTATTTGAATTAAAGCAACCATCAACTTTGTGATTTGGACCATGACAATGAAGCAAGTAAGACCTCCTCATCCACAACCAGAGTTGTGACTTGCACGAGTGAATGAGGACAGTCTGGTTTTAGAAGAATTGTAAACAGATCATGAGTTGTAAACATCTAGATTACATCCCTGGAATTGCATTTTGGAATAGCCACCAGAATGGTCGCACACATTATAACTTCTTTGAGATTTTGTATGAGAATGATTTCTATTTGTGTAGAAGGCAACATTGGATGGAGTGGTTTTTGCATTGTGAAGTTTGATTTCAAAATCATTTAGTTTGCTAATTACACCTTCAAAAGAAAGAAACATGTCATGAGCATTAAGTGCTGCAACAATAGGATCAAACTCAAATCCTAATCCATGCAAGATGAAAACAATAAGATCATCATCATCCATTGGTTTCCCTGCACCACGAAGCGACAAGGCCAAAGACTTGGTTTTATATAGATAGTTTTATGAGGAATAAGAACTTTTACTGAGAGTTTGCAACTCTCCTTTCATTTGTTGTATATGGTCTCGGGTATGACTTCCATAAAGAGTCTCTAAAACAATCCAAGCATCATGACAGGATTCACCATTAATGACTTGGGAAAGAGGACCGTCTAATAGAGAGCTATTAATCCATCCAAGGATCAACTGATCAGTACACAGGCAAGTTATTGCTGCTGGATTTGATTGCAAGGTGCCATCGACTCCAATGATGGTATTCAAGGCAAGAAATGTCATTAGTTATATAACCAAGAAGACCATGACCTCTTAGAATTGGTATAACTTGAGCTTTCCATAACAAATAGTTATTGGAGGCAAGCTTGATAAAGATATTGAGTAAATGAGTCTTGGAAGGTGAAAACTCAAAAGCAGAAGGCATGAGTAAAATAGAGGAGGTGAGGGAGTTCATATTAGGCTCTGATACCATGTAGGAATATACAAACAAAAAGGCCCACACCTTTCTTCTGTTATTAGTCGTTTATGTGTGTGTGTGTGTATTACATGAGTGATTGTTGCCTATATACACGGAGAAATTATAGGTAACAATAGATTTATAGGATTACAGGAACCTTCCACTACTATGATTGATTACAAGAATCCTGTTGCCATAAGACAGTGATTTCTCTATTGCTAGCTGTGATTGATATTTATCTTATCAGGATTAAATGTAAAGATATTTTGTTTAGACTCATTTATAACTCTTCAACTTCCCACTATATAAATTACTAGAAAATCTTGTATTTTTTTTAATACGGGATAAAAAGTTTTAGGTTTTACGAAAACTTGCTAATCAAGGAATTTTTTATATTAATTTTTGATTTATCTATAATTTGTTTCAATCATATAAATTATGTTGTGTGTGTGTGTGTGTGTATTTTTTGATACCATGTAAGAATATGCAAACAAAAAGGCCCACACCTTTCTTATATTTTGTGTGTGTGTATTTTGATTAATGTGGGTGTCTGGGTCAGCTTGCGGGCACCTCGACTAATCACACGGGCCTTGAAGTTAACGACCATGTAAGCCTCTAGTGGCCATCATATTAGCAACCACATGGCTCGAACCTGAGACCACAAGGGGAGCAAGCCTCTTAGTCCCAAACTCTTATCACTAGGCCACCTACTAGATAATTGTGTGTGTGTGTGTGTGTGTGT
>Ga0325404_1001840_pt1 | contig 22554 bp, 13 predicted proteins | sample PopdelMetagenome_18_FD_205664 | JGI IMG/M metagenome (GOLD analysis project Ga0325404, IMG submission 205664) | Populus deltoides microbial communities from Bellville, Georgia, United States - Xylem-Control-R1 | ecosystem: Host-associated > Plants > Phyllosphere > Stem > Wood/Secondary xylem...
GCGGCGGAAGGCGGCATTTGGTGGTTGGAAGACCCTGCACACGCCACCTAAACAGTGTGAAGTTGTCCACACACGCCAACATGTTTTTTTAATAATATTTAATATATGTCAATTACAATAATATTTCCGAGTAACCTTTAAATTTACAAATATACCAATGTGGAATGACAAAAAAAAAAAAACTCTTGTGAGAGAGTACGTTGATTTTGTCTTTAAAGACATTTAAAAAATTACACTATTTTGAAAAAACTTAAAAGACCAAAACACCTTGAGTAATAAGTATTGTATTATTTTATTCTAAGATTAAATTAATAATTTTATTTTGCAATAAACAATGAAATGATTAATCCAACCTTATAATATTTGTGAAAAATAATTATCATGATAAAAAAAATCATCTTGCTCTCAATATATAATTCAAAAATTTCTTGTTTCAAGAATAATTTTATCATTTTACTATTAGAATGATAATATTTTGTTTCTTACATGCAATAACTTTCCTTCTCCCTTTAGGGGTTTTTTTTTTTTCTAATTTAATTTAATATAGTTATGGCACCTACTCTTCGAGATCAAATTAATAATTGGACATGCTGTCTACTCTCATGTAATGTCGTCCTTCAAGCTCAATGTACCCTAAAGGTAAGTGTATGACCAGCTGGACTCCATGAATTATCATGGTTAACTACTCTTAACGTCATCTTTTCAACACAATTTCATCATGGCTTGAATCACAAGGTGGGTCTCCAAACTGTTACCAAGCTTCAATGGCGCGTAATGATTGTAGTGAAAAACATCAACGAAATAAGTGGTCAATGTCGCAAATAGTTGTCGTCTTCGTGATGTAGACAAATCAATTTATAGCTTGTAAATTGGACAAAAACAAAATTGCGTACATAAACTCAATGTAGGATTTGATTCCAAGTTTTCCCTCTCATTATATGTATAAATTTTGGATATTTTTCAATGCAATCATAGAATTTATAGTTCACCATAGAATCATATGAATCTCAGAAAAAAATTCATATGCTTGTTGTCCACACTATTAAAAGAAATAACATTCTCATGGATACAATACATAAAGAATCAACCAAATTATCCATATGATCAAGAAAGTTGCATAAAAAAATACTAAACTATAAATTAGGTTCAGAATTGAACCCTCACGCTATGAGAAAACCATTGTTTTTTTTAATAAAAAACAAAGACAATAAAAAAAATGAGTCATCTGTGATTGGTTTCGCTAAGAGAAAAAAAGAACTTGCTTTCAAAAATATGAGGCACAGGGAAAAAATTGATACATAACTATATTTATTAAGAAAAGTGTTCTGAAACGCAATAACATATTAAAAGATGTTATTTAGAGTGTCGGAACCATTTTATTGTTAAGTTTTCGAAATACATACACGCAGCAGAAATAGTAAATTTAAATTTTTTTAGAAGTTCTAAGAATTTTTTTAGACTGATCTAGAGTTGGTTAGTGCTCATACAAAGATACCTGAACATTAGATGTTGTTTTCAGCTTTAAATATTTATTTCAAAATTAAATTATCACAAACCACAAGTTATTTTAAGAAATTTTATAAACCTTTTAAGTAGAGAGGGATTTATGCTTTATAAGGTAAGCATTACAACAACCATTATTTTTATTCCCAGGACTGTGCATGTATGTTACTGTAAAACATGATTATGTGTTAGTTAGAAGTAAGACTGTCTTACGAAGGTTCTCACAATTTAGAACCATAGTACCGGGCAGTTTGTTTTTCTTTTTTCCTACGTGAAAAAAGAATGCTAGGTTAAGAAAATTCAAAACATTAGTTATTCATCTAATTTAAATAATATAAATAAAAAATATAATAAAAATAATAATAAAAAAAAAGATAAAAAGAATTAGACTTGAACCCATCAAGATTATTAAATCACTTAAAGTTGAAGGATGAAACTGTTAAAAAATAATTTAAAAAAAAAACAAAAATAATCATGTTAAACCGGGTGAACTCGCAAACTCTATAACTATAGGTATAAGATTGTAATAATCTCATAAAAAGAAAAACAAGAAAAAAAATTTAAAGGAAGAAATTAAAATAAATCAATTTAAAAAAAAATCAATCATGTTAACCTTTGAAACTGGTGATTATAGTCATGAACTTGTGATTAACTTTATAGAAAGCAAACTGAGGTAAAACTTAAAAAAAAAAGAAGAAGAAGATAAAAATAAGAAAGTATCAGTTTAAGAAAAAAAACTCAAGCAAACTCGGATAAAGCTTCTAAACCTAGTTTAATCTCTAAAATTTGTATCTCATGAAATCTTAAATCTAATTTCAATCAAGAAACTTAATTCTCAACTAATTTAATTTTGAATGGTGAAATCGAAAAAAAATATCAACAAAGAACTCGCAAAAGCAAAAAATATAAGAACAAATATAATGGGGATAAAAATTGATAGAAAAAACCCAAGGAGGTTGAAATTATATATATAATTTTGAAAATGATCTCAAACAAAATAAATAGCAATAAAAAAATAGGGATCCAGTTTGAAAGATTAAAAAAATCATAGAGGGTGAAATTGAAAAAAAATTATAATTTGATAGATTAAAAAATAGTAAGGGTGTAAAATTGATAAACATTTGTAATTTTATAAATTGTTCAAAATTAAAAAAATATAATAATCAAAATAACAAAGACCAAATGTGAAGGAGAAATAAATTGCAGGGCCGATCTAAATTTTTGAATAAGGTGGCGCTGAATTTAAGGTGGAGAGAGAAAAAAAAACTATCATCAGCATCAAACCCGAGATGTGTTAGGGGCACACATCATCTCATTACATCAAGGGCACCAATACCTTTCAAACATCGCCGCGGAAAGCGACATTTGGTGGTTGGAAGACACTGCACACGCCACATAAACCATGCGAAGTTGTCCACACGCGCCAACATGTGTTAATGTAATTATTATCCTTTCATCATGAATGTTCTGATTTAGACATTATTCTTTTATTTGTTAAATCATGTTAATTCTTAACATTATAGTTATTGATTCTTTGAATAAGATTTTGAAACTCTTTTCAAAATGCTTTCTACATTGACCAAGGATTTCACAATCAATATTATTTGAGGTAAAATGAAATATTTTTCTTAATTCATTTAGGATGATGAATCATCTCTTGATTATTCAAATATCTTTATATAGTTTATGTTATACTCAATATTTGCTCGTTTGTTACCATTGATTAAAACAATGTGTGGTCACAATCAAAGCACAATGACATGTCTATTTTATATATCCCAAAGTTAGTGGTTCAAAAGATCACAACAATGCAGTCTTAGTTTCTATGGGAAAGGGTATTGATAATAGAAAAATCCACAAGTTGGCTTGAAAAACAGTGGTGAAAGAAAAAGATAAAGGAAGGCTTAGTATTGGGTCTGTCTTGGCAAAAAATAAAGCTCTCCTCTTCAAATGGATTTGGAAACTGTGATGTAATGACAAGGCTAGATGGGCTGACTATATTAGGGAAAATACATACCAAACTTCAGCAGTGGGTTGCCTCAATTTAGCAAAAAACTCTCAATGATTTGGAGAGGTATCTACTTTACCATTACGATTAAGGATCATGATAGCACCCTGATAAGAGATAGCTGCAAACTTAAAATGGAAAAGGGTAACCAAGTAAATTTTTGGTCAGATATTTGGCCGACTAGTTTCTGTTTTGTCGACTCTTATTCTACTCCTTTTCGATTGTCCTTCTTGAAAGCAGGGCATATTTGTCAGATGAGATATTGGTTAGAGGATGTGTGGCATTGGAATCTGAATTGGATAAGATCCCTTCGAGCTAGAGAGAATCTGATGCTTCATAAGCTAATGTGTGTTCTAAATCTAGCAGTAATTTATTGAACGAATGAAGATAAATTGATTTGGGAATGGGGAGAGGAAGGTGAATACATTGTAGACTCTTGTATGTTTTCACTTAACAAGAGAAGATTTGTTGAAACAAAAATATATGTTACAGATGCTTTGAAATCTATTTGCCCTCCAAAAACAGAAATGACATTATGGCTGGCTCTCAATGAAGGCCTCTACACTAAAGCCTTCCTAGTTAAGAGACATATTTTGAGCCCCTAAGATGACTGCTGCCCTTTTTGTGAACACCATTCTGAAACTGTCTCTCACATACTCATGCATTGCCCTATGGTTTGGAAACTCTGGAATAAAATTGTTGCTTAGAGAGGCTTGAACTGGGTAATGCCATATCCCTTCGATGATCTTCAACGTCAATGACAAGGTCTTCTACAAGATAATCATTGTAAGTTTGAAAGATCTGTGTAGGGGGGTTATGTTTAGCGTTGTTTGGACTTTGTGGAATACCAGGAATAATTTGGTATTTGAGGAAAAGCAACCTATTTGGGAGGAAATCATATGGCATTTGTTCTATTTTGCCGCATGTTGGATAAAAAATTTGAATGCTTTATTGTGTTGACCTATACAGAAACCATGAATGCATCCCATCTTAGTCTGTTTAAGTTATGATTCTAGTTAGTTTTTTGGTTGATGTGCTATTAGGATGATTAAGCTCTCCTTTTATTTCCATGTCGTTAGACTTTGGTTTGGCTACAATCTAAGTAGCTAAAGCTTTATTTTCTTTGTTAATGCTTCCCTTTTTTATATATATATATATATTCTTGATTTCATAAAAAAAAAAGCAAGTCTGTACATCTCTTACCCAATCTATACTTAACCATTGAAATTGTATCATGCATATCATCTTAACATTAAAAGGAGAGAATAATTGCAATCGTAATTAGAATTTCAAAAGGGTATTTGTTTTGTGGTTAAAAGGTGTTTTGAAAAAAATGATTTTTTTCTAATTAATTTTTTTATATGTTTTTGGATTATTTTGATGCACAGATGTCAAAAGTGAATTTTAAAAAATAAAAAAAATTATTTTAATGTATTTATAAGAGAAAAATACTTAAAAAAATAATTATTATCACAATTTCAAACACTATCAAATCACCTCTTAATCTTTGGTTGGTCCTAATTAGATACCAAGTCTACACTTGCACGATCAAAATCATAATTATCAAATTAGATAACCTTATTTTGGACCAATCAAAAGTATCACCATAATCCTAGTCAACCTTGTCACATCCAATATTTCTGTCCTAAATGGCATCGCATCCCAATCTCTTCGGTAACGAGCCAAATTAGGTCATTTTAATCATTAATAATCCAACCAACAAGTTAGGCAAAAGCTTGACTTCATCTTATTTTATTTAAATCATTCTTATGCAAACCAAAATGGTACCTCAATAACACACACACACACACTAAAAGAAGTCCAATCAAGAAGCTCAATTCATTAAAAAAAAAAAGTAAACTTAATTTAATCTTCTAAATTTATAACATGTGAAATCTCAAACACGAGCTCAATCAAGAAACATAATTCCCAACAAAAAAGTAAGCCAACAAAAGCAATGTCAACTTGTGTTAACCTATTAAACTTGTGACCCAAGTCATTTGACTAAAAACATCAAATTTGAAAAACTTCTAAATCTAATTTTCAACTAATCAAATGTTGAGTGATTTGAAAAAAAATATGAATCATACAAAAGGATAAAACAAAATTAGCAATTATAAGCTCAACCCACCAAACCTAGAGATAAGGTTATGAGATCGGTAACCTAATAAAAAAAATTAAAAAAAAATCATGAAATTCAATTTTAAAAAAAACCATTGTTAACTTATGAAAATCTTGACCCGAGTCGTTTGACCGAAATCACTAAATATAGAAAAACCACGAAACTCAATTTTTAACAAACTAATTATTGAATGATGAAATTAAAAAAAAAATCTAACCACACAAAAAGGATCCAAAAAAAAGAAAGAGTAGTTAAAAGCCAAAAAATAGGTATGAGCCTATCTGAGTTAACTTACCAAACTCACGGGTTAGGTCATGAGATCAAGATAATCTGGTAGAAAGAAAAACGAAGAAAACTACAAAGCCTATTTTGTTAAAAAAATCAATGTCGAGTGATGAGATAAAAAAAGTAAAACAACAATGTCAACCCATGTTAGCTTATAAAACCTGTGACCCGAGCAATTTGATCAGAAACACCAAATCTGGAAAAACCATGAATCTTAATTTTCAATAAACCAAATGTCAAATGATAAAATTAATATAAATATACACAAAAAGATCCAAGAGAAAAAAAATAACAATTAAAAGAATGATGATCATATTTAAAAAAAAACAAAAAACAAATGAAAGGATGAATAATTTTGGATTAAAGAGTTAAATTGAAAAGAAAAATTAAATTAATAATATAATTAAAATAAGAAACCACCAAAAAAATAAGGAATAAATTAAAAAAATAAAATATATAATTTTTTTATTTATTAAAAGATGAAATTGAAAACAATTGAAATTTTACAAAAGAAGCAAGAAAAAATCAAGAAATAAAGAGATTCAAGACCAAAATTGAAGAAACAAAAAATAATAAATTTATATTAAAAGATAAAAAAAAAAACCTACAAAAAGACTAAGGACAAATATTACCAATCAAAAAAATGAGGATCAACACTTAAATCGTGTAACTAAGAGAACTACCATAAAATTTTAAATGATCTGCACAAATTTCAAGAGAGAAAAGAATAGAGAAAAAGAAAAATATTGTCGGAGATAATCCGACAAAAAACAACCAACACGTGTTATCTTTTAAGAAAAAAGATATCATGAAAAATCTAATAACACGATAAAAAAAAGTTTTTTAATGGTTAGAGTCAGTCGCACGCAACACCTAAAAGCGACGGAACAACTGACGTCATCCTTGAAGTTTTCAGTCTCCATTGCTATTTTGTTATTTTAAGATTTCTTGACCGTTAATTAAAAAAGCGAAAGCAAATAACATGAGATTTGGGTCACAACCTAACAAATCAACGATAAATTACGAACTGCTCATCTTTCCAAATAAAAAATAGTTTCAGATTTATTAGGTAGAAAAACCAAACTTGATGTCAACTCAACTGTGAGAGTAAATTATAATTAACTCATTTTTAAATATATTTGTAACCTAACCATTTTCATCCATTTCATGTTATTTTCCAATTTACTTGTTTTTTAAAGAAATAGAGAAAACAAAATAGATAATATGAAAATATTAATGAAAAAAATATTTTTAGAAGAAAGTAATATTAAATTGAACATGATCTTAAAAAGACTAGCTAATTACTTTTTAGAATTAGAGAAATTATTTAATTTATTTTGTAAAACTAGATAAACTAATTTATAACTTACTCCAGGCAAGCGTGCAAGAGATTTAAATGTAAAGTTTTTCTTTCTCAAGCAATTTTCACGTACCAATATCAAATTTTTATAGTATCATGTTGGTCAGCCATTTATACTTACATTGGTATATTTATGATTTTTTGCCTATCTTATTTTCAATTTGAATCCGAACCAATAAGAAAGAACCCTAAAAAAATATCTCATTTACAATCTAAATCAACATATACTATAAAAAAAAAAAACTCATATAAATAGACCTGCATCAAGTAACTTTTGCTTTTAATATTGAGTATATAATTATATTTCAAATCTTAATTTCATAAAATCTAAAATAACTTATTTTTCATTCATTAAGATCTGTTTTTTATATATTTTACATGCAAAAATTTATTTCACATCAGTTTTATTTTTTAAAATATATATTTTTAATCATAATTAAAACAAATTTAATACTTTTTTTAAAATTACTTTTACAAAAACTACCACAATATTAAATATAATATAATATGTTGTACATTATAATAGTTTTTTAAATAATTATTTGAAAAGACAGCATAAACTGTAATTTTTATAAATAAATTTAAGAAAAGAGGTGGTTACGAGCTGGCAAGACATTTGGATGGTCACCAAACTACAAAGCAATCCTTGGTATGATTTACGTCCTAATCAATTTCTTTTCTTGTCTGAATTTTCATTCTCCCGTACAAAAAAAAAAAAAAAACCCATAAAAGTCACAAGCTTCACCTCTTATTTCCCTCTCTTAACAGATAACATAACACCCAATAATACACCTTTGCCCCCTTCATCATATCTCTTTCCTATTGCCTCCTAATCATTCTTAATTCTCAACCTAATCTGAAAAAACACTCATTAACCCACAATCTTCCTGCTTGGTACCCTCTCTTCTTTTAATGGTATTTTTTTTATTTAGCTCCATCCAATTATGCACAAGGCTTGTACTTGTGGGTGCTGTTTGTCCGCTTCTAAAACAGCAGGAAGAATCTCTTCTTTCCCTACAAAAATCAACTTCTTTTCTCTTAATTATTAGTAAAGTATCAACTAATACCAAACCCCAATTGAAACCCTTTTCATTTTTATAGGTTAAGCTTCAAGGAAAATACACATTCATCTCTCTCCTTCATTTCCACCTTCTCCCTCTAATCTAATCTATTTCAGGCTTCACCTATACATACATACATTACATTACATTAATTCATGTACACAAGGACCATAACCCATTGAAGTCCATCTCTCTCTTTCCCATCTCTCTCTCTAGTCTATGTAGATTAATTAGGCAAGTTCTCCACCACCCTTGAAGCAAAGTAGGCATCAGCTTTAACTTTTTTATATTCTCTCTCTCTCTTTTCTGGTTTTTGGGTGTTCGTGCATTCATTGAGATCTGTTTCAAAATGGGGTTCCTTGAAGGTTCTTGTTTAAACACAGAAGAGCCACCAAATAGCTCTACTAGTGATGCTCTGTCCACTGCTACTTTCAGAGCCAAAGACCAATACTTTGAGCATCATTATGAGCGAAAAATGAAAGCTTTTTTGTCAAAAATGTTTTGGCAATTTGGTTTGACCTGTTTTGTGCCAAATGAGAGTGATGAAACCAGTAAGGGAAGTACTAAGAAGAACGCAGATTTAGAGCACAACAAGGCATGGTTGTTGGCAGAGTCTGGTGGCTGTGGTGGTGCAGAGTTAACAAATGCTGATCCACAATCAGTTCACTCTTCTTTCAGGTTCAGTTTATGCTCTCAAGTTGAGCTTGAGTCAATGAACATGAATTCTTCAGCTACTGTTTTGATGGTGAATTTGGACAATGGATTGAATGAGACTAGAGCTAAAGAGCTTAAATGGAGGAGAATTCAGTCGCTTGAGAGAAGTATCTCTCCAGTTGCAAATTCTTTGGTCAGATTCAGTTATAGTGAAATTCTTGCTGCTACTAATAATTTCTCAAAAGGTAAGAAATGGGTAGCTTCTGTTTTTTTTTTTTTTTTGAATCTTAAAGCTTGTTTCTTTTTTGAGATTTTGATTTGTTTTTGTTGTGATGGGTAGGTAGAGTTTTGGGAAGGGGAGCTTTGAGCTTTGTCTTTAGAGGTAAAGTTGGGTTCTTGAGGACGGCTGTGGCAATTAAGAGATTAGACAAGGAGGATAAAGAGGCTTCAAAGGCATTCTGTAGAGAATTAATGATTGCTAGTTCTCTTTACCACTCAAATATTGTGCCTCTTGTCGGGTTCTGTATTGATCCAGATGAGGGCTTGTTCTTGGTGTACAGATATGTATCTGGTGGCAGCTTAGAGCGCCATTTGCACGGTATACTTTCTTGTTCTTTAATTTGGGATTTTGAAATTTGATTGAATTTTTGGAATTTTAGTAATTTTTGGAGTACTACTACCTTTTGTAGATAAGAAGAAAGGGAAGGGAGGAGTTAAGGGTTCTTCAGGCCTTCCCTGGTCTGTGAGATATAAGGTTGCACTTGGAATTGCACAAGCAATTGCATATTTGCATAATGGAACTGAAAGATGTGTTGTTCATAGAGATATCAAACCCTCAAATATACTCCTTTCTTCCAAGAAAGTTCCGAAGGTAAGGGCTTGTTTCATGGATTACAATCTCTTATTTAAGTGGTTCTATGGTATTCAGAATCAATTTAAGCTATGCATGTTATTTTTATTGATAAAAAATGACAATTATGCTTGCAGTTGTGTGATTTTGGTTTGGCTACTTGGACTTCTGCACCTTCAGTCCCTTTCCTTTGTAAAACTGTCAAGGGAACATTTGGGTATGAACTGCAACAAACTTATGACAAAAGAAACCATATATGTTCTTTTTAATGGTTCAACAAATTTATTCTTTTTTTTTCCTCATTTGCTGATATAAATCTTAAATGTGCAGCTACTTAGCTCCTGAGTATTTCCAGCATGGGAAAATATCCGATAAGACCGATGTGTATGCTTTTGGTGTGGTCCTATTGGAACTAATTTCTGGAAGGAAGCCAATTGAAGCAAGGAAGCCACTGGGGGAAGAGAATTTGGTCCTATGGGTAGGTTACTGAATTAGTTTCCTTTTAACTTTCCATCAGTCCCTTTGACTTTGTGATGTTTGAGTGAATGGCCCTGCTATAAGCTTCCATAGATAAATAGGGCATTCTGTTACTCAATGCCATAATCTACAAACCACATTCTGAGCATAACTATTAGATTAGGTCAAGACTTGAATCAGATGTTGAGCAAATAGCGTTTCTTTGTAAACTTTAAGCAATATAACTTGCTTTGTTAGGATGGAATTGTTTGTCCTCTAGTTCTATGGACAGGGATTTATGCATCATTTTTTCTCTGCTGGTCCTAGGGAAATGGATTGGCAGTGAAACTGCTATGATACTGGCGTCTAGGATTCTAGGCTTTCGCTTGATTTTATCAATTCCTTCTAGTTTACTTTCAACCTCAACTATCCGACTTCTTTAGCCAAAGCATGAACTATTATGCAATTTTCACCCCAGAATCATGCACAAATTGACCAAATTTCTTGTAACTGATGCATCATGTGGAGGATGAGTTTGTTTTGCTGTCTCATGGTTTACTATTTTGAAGAATTCTATCAACGTTAAACTTCACTATGATTTTTGCCTTCATCTCTAATAAAATCATGTGCTGTTGCTTTGGCAGCAAGGTCACTCATATTAGGATTTGATTGCATTATGAAAAATCATTTTGACATGAGTAAGTAGCAAACAGCTCTATCTTAGATATTGGCCATTTGTTCACAACATGATGACATTTGTGCCTTTATTATTGGACGTGAAATTGACATCATGGACTCTGCAATCTTTTTGCAGGCTAAACCCCTGTTGCAGAAGGGAAAGGAAGCCATTGAGGAGTTGCTTGATCCACGACTTAAATGCACTTTGAGAAATACAACTCAAATAACCCAGATGATCCAGGCTGCCACTGCCTGCATAAGCAATGAAGAATCTCGAAGACCAGGAATAGACGAAATTATTGGCATATTGAGAGGTGAAGAACAACCAATCTACTCAAATAGGAAGAAATCCAATTTTTCCGGGATTATAGATTGTTACCCTCAACTACAGCAGACAAAAAGTGAGATGAATAGTCACTTAGCTTTGGCTATGTTAGGAGTTTCAGAATTTGAGGATGATGACCACCTTTATTGTCGTTAAAAAAAACATGGTATATTCAACTTTCTGATTTTTCTTTTTGGTGTTTTAGCTTGGCGAGAAAGAATCCTAGAAATCAGAATCAAAAACAGTGTTGAAATTGTAAATAGGAAAAAAGAATTTGCTGAGAATTGTGTAAATAGCTTCCATTTGGCTGCCTCGGCTTCATGGCAAACATGATTTTAAGGTTAGACTTCTAATATTATATTCTTCGAAGTAATGTGCTGATTTTAAAGATCCTGAGTAATAGATTCATTTCAAGGTTAGACGTCTTATTGTATATTTTCTTAAACACAGTATGCAGTTTGACTTGTTTTCTTTACTTGTTGATTGCAGAAAAGCTTGAATGTATGCATTTATCGTTTGTGCCTGTGGGTGTGTGTGTTGTGGCCTGAATAAGTGGAACAAGACAAGTTTGAATCAATAAATGTGAATTCTGAATTCTCGAGGCCATAACTTGAATCCAGCATATGGTTTTTGAATGAATCTTCCCACATCACCGCAGAACTGGAAGATCACACTGTAGTAAATAGCCAAGGAATAGAATATCCTATGACCCATAAAACGGTACTATGGTCATTTTTTTCTGTGCATCTAAAATGTTCTGAAACAGGGACCATATTTTAGTGGGGATTAGAAAGCATCCAAGGGGCAACGTCTATTTTTAACCACAGAACCGCTTTGCTGTTGCACTCTCACTTTCAGAATACTCAAGATACCAAATTGCTCATATAGAAACATGAGGTGATAAAGATGTTTGTGTTGTAACTACCAAACCAAGTCCGTGTCAATCAAAATTCAGATGGACTTAGCCTCTGCCTTTCATAATCACGAATTACATTACATCCCGAGTAAAAAATAACAGTGCAAAGAAAAGGAAAGGATATATGTTGTAACATTAAAATATCTTAGCAACATCTTTCATCAGGCCACTGTTAGCCTTGGCAAAATCTAAGAACTCCTGGAATGATATGAATCCATCACCATCAGTATCAATCTCAGCCATCATGCGCTTGATCTCCTCTGCTGTGACTGAACCGAGGGTCTTCAAGCAATCGCCGAGCTCTGCTGCAGAGATTTGGCCATCACCATTCAAGTCGAAACGCTTGAAAATACGCTCCAGCTCAGGCCTTTCGTCAGCCATGTTGGTGTGAGTTTGTTTTGGATCCTAGCCTTGTAATTTTGAACGAGGATGACTGGGAGTTAAAGGAGCTGGATTCTTAAAGGGATGATAAGCGTTCAACTTTTAAGGCCATCCAATGAACTCGGAATAGGTACGGTTCACCTGAAAACTCTCAACTATTTGTCGACAGATATCCTTGGGTTGAACTAGACCAATCTAAACATAGAAATTGTTCAAAGAAACGACAGAAAAATCAGGACAAAACATTGGATGTCAATCATTTGACACAATCACTAACTATTTGTTGTTTTCTTGACGAAGTAGAAGGCAGGAAACAACTCCCACAGTGAAAAATAGGATCTGTTATCGGTTAAAACAGTCAGCTTGTCAAATAATGCAGAGTTATAATTATAGTGATACTACTGTAGATTTTTTTATTTTTTATTTATCATTTGGACTTGTGTACAGGAAAATGTCTCAATTTTGATAGGAACTAATGGGAAAATTCTTCTGTTGTCTCAACAATATTAAGCACTTCATCACAACTTGATTGAGTTTAGATTTCCACTTGGAGGTCTCAAAGTTAGAATAATGTTGAAATACCGAGAGACTTGATATTAATTAAAATTAAAAACTTTTTTAAAAAAAAAAACTAAAAGAGAATGAGAAGTTATCGTAGTGGACATTTCCCTGTTCATTGAATAATAAAGTGATGAAATTGCTTTTAATTGATTTTTACAAATTGTATGGGTTAGTTTGATCATTTTCTTTTATAAAATTATTAATTAAATTCTAAAATAAAAATATATAATACCTATTACTCAGAGATTTTTTATTTTTTTGTTTTTTTTCAAAATAGTATAATTACTTTGATACCCTTGAAGATAAAATCAACTTAATTCTCTCACAAAGATTTTTTTTTGTTATTTTACATTGATTTTCTTGTAGATTTGAAAGTTGCGTTGCACGTGCCATCATGTGGACAATCCCTAAGCCATTTGGATGGCGTGTGCGAGGTCTTCCAACCACCAAACATCACCTTTTGAAATGATGTTTGAAAGGTCCCGGCACCTCAACCTGATAGGTGGAGCATGTTTCAAAATTTTGGATGGTTTGGTGTTAGCGACCATGTTTTCCCTTCTTCTCTATCTCTCTACCTAGATTTTCATGTCAATCCCTTAAAAATTCCAGAACAATCCTTTAATTTATTGATTCTTCAGATTTGATCTCTTTTTTTATTATTATAATTTTTTTATCTGGAATAATTTATAAATTTTGTTTGCTTTTTCAATTTCATCCCTCTTCAATTTTTTCATCTTTCAAATTTTCTTCCTCTTATTTTTATTACTATTTGTTCTGTTTAAAATCATTTTTTAAATTACTTTTATTTACTATTTCACCTTTTTTTTTTCCTATCAGATTTGATCCTTATTCTTTTGATTGTCAATTTTTTTTTGGCTTTGGCAAGTTTTTTAAATTGATATTTTTAAATTGGTTTGTAATACACTTCTTGATTGAACCCGGATCCAGCGTTTCACAGGTTGCAGGTTTTAAAAATTTAACCAAGTTTAGGATGGTTTCTTTGGTTCACTCGGTTTTTTTCTCTTTATCTAAGCTATTTTTTTTTTCTTATTTCATCATTCAGTATTTATTCAATTGGAAACTAAATGTTTTTTTAGCTTGCTTTCTGTGGAATTTCTTGTTGGTCTTGAAAATGACTCGATTATCTCGGATCTTTCTGTGGAATTTCTTGTTTTTTTATCATTTATTTAAACTTATTTATTTTAATTTCATCATTCAATATTTGATGTATTGAAAATTGATCTTCGTGTTTTTTTTCCTTTCCTTTCAAGTGGTTTTTTTTCTGTTTTTTTTTCTATGAGGTTATCTCAATCTTATGTATATTGTCAGGGAATTTGTGAGTTAACCTAGTTTAACTATTTTTTTGTTACTTTTTTTTAATTTTTCCCTACAATATTGAGTTTTTTTATACTTCAGATGAGCTCATGTCAGGTTCTTTTTACTTTTTTTCATTGTTGTTTTTTTGTTAATTTATTTTTTGTTTGCATTTTTTATTCATATTATTTAAATTACCAATTAATTCAATTACTCGTATCTCAAATTATTATTTTTTAGCATTTAAAAAAAAAACATTTAACCAACCTACGGCGGAGTGTGGATCACAAATATAGTTTGCACTGGGAGATCTTAGGTTCAAATCTTGTAAGAATAGGAGAAGTTGCTTCATTTTGTAGTTTAAGATTAGATAATTCATATGCGCTATGTTGCGGGTCATGTCAAGTTTTTATTGAACATAAAAAAATATTCAAATGTTGCTAATATTTTTTTTAGAGGAAAAAAATCTAAATCGTGTGAGAGTTGATCCAATATGATTCAATTGACTTTATAGATCCAAAAACAACCTAGAGGACCTGTAAAAATAGTTTGACTTAAAAAAATTCAATATGATATCTTTTTTTAATATCAAGATAAGAACATATTGTATTGACTTGGATCAATACAGGTTAACATGTCAAATCCGCAATCCAGGTTATGAGACTATGATAACCTCATAGAAAATAAATCAAAATAAATCATGAAGCTTAATCACCTCAATGTTAAATGATGAAATTGAAAAAAAAATCAATAAAAAAGGACCTAAAAAACAAGCCGAGTTAACTTGTCAAACTTGCGATTCGGGTCATAAGACCGAGATAACCCTATAAAAAGTAAATCAAAACAAATTACAAAATCTAATTGTAATATCCCACATCGGTGGGTTAGGGAGTGGTAGCTAGTCTTATTAAGAGTGCTAGTTGTTGACTTGTCATACGCGTTTTGGGGCATTAGACTTAGAAGTGGGCTCGCGTCACCAAAAACAAAACCGTGAGGGCGGTAAGGCCCAAAGCAGACAATATATGGTAGGTTGGGTCAGGCTGTTATAGTTGGTATCAGAGCTTACCTCACTGGTTGTCCGGTTGTGCCGACGTGGTCGTCGGGCTCCTTAAGAGGGTGAATTATAATATCCCATATTGGCGGATGAGGGAGTGGTAGCTGGCTTTATTAAGAGTGTTGGTTGCTAACTTGTCATACGTGTTTTGGGGCGTCAGGCTCAGAAGTGGACTTGCGTCACCAGGAATAAAACCATGATGGCGGTAAGGCCCAAAACGGACAATATATGGCAATTTGGGCCGGGCTGTTACATTAATTCTCAATCATCCCAATGTTGAAATATGAGATTAAAAAAATCAATTAAAAAAACATAAAAAACAACCCGAGTCAATCCGCTAAACTCATGACTTGAGTCATGAGACAGAGATAACCTCTTAGAAAGAAAATAAAAAAAAAATGACTTAATTTAACTCGGGTTAACCTACCAAATCTGTAACCCTGATCATGAGACTAAGATAATCCCATAAAAAATAAATCAAAATAAATTATAAAACTCAATTTTCAATCGACACAATGTTGAACATAGATATTTGTAAAAAATTAATTAAAAAAATGACACAAAAAATAAGTCAAGTCAATTCGGGTTAACTCGTTAAGCATTATTCTCAGGTCATGAGGTTGAGATAAATTAATAAAAGTAAATTAAAATAAATTATAAAGTCTAATTTCAAATAAAACACAATATTAAATGATAAAACTAGAAAAAAAAAAACAATTGAGTCAACTGGGTTAACCCACTAAACTTGCAACCTGAATCATGAGATGGGAACAACCCAATAAAAATAAAATCCAATGTTGAAAGACCCGTGACCCGAGTCTTGGGACCGAGATAATCTATTAGAAAGAAAATTAAAAAAGACTACTCGATTTAACTAGAGTTAAAATGTCAAAACCTGCAACCCTAATAATGAGACCAAGATATCCTTATAGAAAGCAGATCAAAACAGATTATGAAACTCAATTCCCAACCTATCCAATATTGAATGATTAAATTGAAAAAAAAATTAAAAAAATGAACACAAAAAACAACCTAATTCAACTTGGGTTACTTGTCAAATATTATTCTCAGGTCATGAGACCAAAATAACATAATAGAAAACAAAGAAAAAAAATTATAAAGTCTAATTCTTAATCAACCCAATATTAAAGGATAAAATTAAAAAAAATAATTAAAAAAAATCTAGTCAACCAAATTAACCCCCAAAACTAATGATTTGTATCATGAGAGTACGATAACTTAATATAAAAATAAATCTAATATTAAAAAAAAAATTTAAAAAAAAAAAACATTGATGAATAAAAATCAAAGAAAAAAACAAAATATTATTCCAATAAATAGCATAACCCGCCTTCTTTTAGGTTTTTTTTTTTTAATGTGCTGTAGAAAAACAAGATATTTGAGTTCAAATGACAGTTATTAAACCCGGACCGGCCTGACGGGTTGACCCAGGACCCTGTCAACCTAGTGGCTAGACCGATCCAGGTTTGTTAAAAGACCAGCCGGTGCAATAACCAAGCAAAACCCGATCGACTCGATGAGTCAACCCATGACCTGGGCGAACCCGAACGAGACCCCCTTTTTTTTTCAAATGTGGTTTTTCTCCTATACCCTTTTTTATATTATTTTTTTAGTTAGTTATTAACACTTTTTAAAATTCATTATATAAATATTAGAAGATATTTTATTTTTTCAATGTAAGATTTGAAATCCTTTAGTATATATACTATATGTTTTCAAGAAAAAAATTATTTTTTCAACGTGGAATTTAAAGCCCTTTTGAATATATACTCTATGTTCATAAGAAAAAAGTTATATTTTTCTAATATGAGATAAAAAAAATATTTTTAGTTTAAATACTTCAATTTAAAAGAATAACATGGTATCTTATAAAAAAAAATTTTAAAATATTCTTTTAAATTTCATTATTTATAATATGTATAGGCTATATTTACATGGATTTTTTTTTAATTTTTTTATATAAAATATTAAAATTTTAAATATTTTTTAAAAATTTTCCGGGTTGATCCATAAAACCCGAAACCCGGCCTAATCAACTCCCGGGTCAGGTTTGATAATGATGCACAGTATTAAGCAAACTGACAATATTGGCTTTACAGTTGTGCTGATGTGAGTCATACCAAGGCGAGGATTTCTTACAGGAAGCCAGTTGGGAGAAAAATAAGGATTATACTTGAATCATGAAACCTAACCGTTCTTGTCAGAATTTTTTGTTTTTTTTCTGTTTATAAGATGACAGCCTAATAGACTTTAATCAAAATTTTGCAGGCCTTACTCGTCAAGAAGCCTTTACTAGCAGGGAGAGACATAAATTGCAGAGAAAGGCAAGACATCACAAAATTATAAATTTTATTTTATTGGCGATGTACCTCAGCTGAATGTTTACAATATGGTGCGATACAGGGGGGTTGATGTGATCCCCAGGACTGAAATGATTTCACTCAACAGATTGTGGTAAAACTTGCATGTTACAACACTGAACTGTCCAACGATCTAAAGAATTGGCATGGAACTTGTTACCTAATCACAGAGATCACAAAAACTCTACCCAACAAGCTGAATGATGGCACTGTTCACAGCTTCTCTAGTTGGCAAAGCTGGAATGGCACCTCTCTCCTTTACAGTCAATGCACCACAGGCATTCGCAAACTTGAGAGCTTCTCTCAATCGGTCCTCATTCTTAAAGATTAAAAGAAGTCGATCAGTGTGAAAGTGCACTATAAAGTTAAAAGATAAAGTACACTGTTGTTTAAAAGCATAACTGTGAAAACTAAGCATGACTTGCACTAGTTTGCACAACAATAACCTGGACGGGACCGGAAACCATGCATAAATAGAAAACTGGTTTTTTTTCAGATGATCTGAAAGGGGGAAATTATCAATTTGGAGAAGTTCTTGACATTGTCCAGCTCTATGAATTCCTTGCATGATTATAACCAACTCCCTATCAAATATTATACCTTCCAAGTACAGTTGAAGATCAAGTTTCTTCAATACAATGGAAGAAAGCACTTTATAATGGTTATATAGTTGACACAAAGCTAGGATTATGCAATACATATCAACAGACTAAACTGCATCATGACGAAGATGCCAAATGCATGTGTAAATTTGTGCTTGCACACGCACAGCAGTATTGACCTGAAGATACTACCATTTCTTTAATCTAATTGTTAATGGCATTACCTGGAGCAAGGAGAGATCCTTAGCTAGTTGTGACAATATTCCAGCAACAAAAGCATCCCCAGCACCAGTGGTGTCCACAGCATCCACCTTTAAACCCTTCACTCTCCCACTGAACTCCTGAAAACATATAAGATAATGAAAATTTAGTCACAGAGATATTAAAAGAAAACATTATCTCCAATATAGGAGGGAAATATCACAAGGCATTAGCACTATATTAGGTCAATTAGTTTTAAAAATCACAGTGCATTTTCACTTAATTTATGAGTCAAATCCTCTTGAAAGACAGCCTTTTAGAGCTGCCATCAGCAAAGAAAACTTTTATAGGCAGGTAAGGTTTTCTCAAATTGCAGTTTTATGGAAAAGTTGATAAGAAAAAGGTCCATCACAATATTCAAAATTCTCCAATTCACTCTATATTTGCAATATTTAGATCTCTCTCTCTCATGCCTCCTTTCCTCTTTTTTTCAACTCTTTTAAGTTCCTGTAAGTAACATGTGATTGGAGTTTTGGATGTGCATTCTTATTTCAATTCCTGTCATCATCCAAACTCAAAGCAATAGTACAGCAACTATTTCTCATTGACATGCATGGGATAGGAGCACATGGGATGGTCTTGTAAGTTTCAAAAGTAAATTTTTAAAGACTAGATTTCTGGTACTTACTTTGGTGTAATACCTGCAGCCCTCCGGTCCCTCGGTGACAAGAAGCAATTTAAGATTTGGATGGAATAGCTTCTGAACAACAGCATCATCATATGGATCTTCTCCTTTAGTCAAGAAAGATATCTCTTCTTCACTTATCTGGAAGACATAAACAAGATGTGACCATCAGAGTGATATTTCTATCTGCGTTACACCATGCCTCTAAATTAGGGGAAGCAAAACAATTGCCAACAACAATAAGGTAATTAATCTACTCAAGATGGCATGTTACCTTGATAATATCAGCAGTGTCCCAAATGCTCAGAATCCCTTCTCTGGCACTCTCAGCAGAAGGCCATAGTGGAAGCCTCAGGTTAGGATCGTAGGACAAAAAAACACCTGCATCCTTAGCAACTTTTGCTGCTGCAATGTGGGCTGACTTGCATGGCTCTGTTATAAGACTTATGGAGCCATAATGAAATATTTTTGCCTGCCAAGGTACATAAAAAGGAGAAATATGATTTTTTTATGTAACAAAGGATTTTTTGTGCTTTTAAGTTTTAAATAAATACTACAAGTATAAACCCTTGCATACCTTTCTAATCAAATCTAAATCAAGTTCAGCTTCTTGAAGTAACATATCTGCACTAGGATTACGGTAAAACATGAATTCACGTTCCCCGTCACTTCTTAATGTAACAAAAGCTAAAGCAGTCCTTGCACCAGGATCGAAACGCATCCCTTCATTGTTCACATTATTCTCCTTTAATATTTCCGCAAGCATGTATCCAAACTCATCTTCACCAACCTGTGCATGTCGTACAAAAGATTCAAGATCTGAGAGGTTCGATGACAGATAAAATTTCTATGGTTAATTTTTGTGAAAAATATATGTCAATAAGATAATATAAGCAGGGTATGGCATTCTACAAAACTGACACGCGGTTAAATTTTAGAACGAAGAGGGAACAGGTAATATTTTGTCAAGAATGCACTAGGTTGAAAGAATGATCAATAGAACTAAGTTGTTAACGAGGAAAATTGTTGTTTGACAGCTCCTTGCATTTACAGATTGATTCTATCTCCAGCTATCCATAGCTCTATGCAAAGGACTTTAATTCAACCTCGGAGAGGTGGATGACAGCTTTTCACCTTCAGATAACATGAATGCCTAGGACGTATGTTTGTGGATAGTGGATGCCAGATAAACTTGTTATGTCAGATAAACTCAGGAAACTCCTGAAATCAGCTTTGCAACTTAACTTTCTATTAAACATAAATAATGTCTGTGTAACAAGAAAAGGAGTTCTGTGTCTTAAAGCATTAAAGAAGCAGAAGGGAAACATAAATGACACTATAATAGAATTCTAACTTGAATACTACAATCGTAAATTACCAAGCCCCAGAGAATCAAAAAACCAGTTGGCAGATTTTTTTTATCAACTCCTCAACAAATTGGCTACATGGGCATCTGAAAAACGACTTCATCCTAGCTTTCTTATTTTCTAATCATTGCCAGAAACATTGATCATTATTGTTATAATGGTACCTTCCCTATAAATGCCGACGAGCCACCAAGTCGAGCAATACCAACAGCAACATTAGCAGGCGCACCTCCTGGAGCCTTCTTAAATGCCGGTGCATCAGACAATGACAGTCCACTAATGGTTGGGACAAAGTCAATTAGCATTTCCCCAAAACAAACCACAAGAGAGGAGTCTTTCGTTTCTGGTGACCCATCACCTCCGAATGCTTTACCTGGATTACATAAAATAGGAAGCAAAAGAAAGAGCCAGGAGTACCATAACAAGTTATAACAAGTTGGAAACATAAAAAGAAAAGGTTCATATTTCCAAATAGATAGTAAAAGCAGAAATGAAATGAATTTGGTAAAAGAAGCTGATGCCTTAGGGAATTTGCACTATAAAGGCAAAACATTAATTATTTCCTCTTGTTCTTCCAGCAGAATTCATTTCACAAAATGGTAGAATAAAGCAATTAGAGAACTTGAGCCCTTCATGATATGGCATCTACAAGACCGAGACTTTATAAGGTCCCTAAAAGCTAAAAAGACTGTCTATGGACTCTTTTGAATTGATCACTTACCAAAAAAAAAAGAAAAGGAAATATCAAAGCTTGAGATTCACCTTGATGTCCAATTTTCTATTATGAGACTAAAACCGATGGAATCCAAAACTTCAATTCACAAGACATGGGCACTCATTTCCAACTAGAACCCGTGAGATTTAGACTGATTGTGAAGAACCCATTAAAGAAAAACACATTGACGTGCATCAAAACTCAAGATAAAGTAAACTAATCTCTGGTTCCAAGAAACAAAATTTCTTACTTTGGAAGCTCAATCGAGGAATGGAAACCAAAGGGGGGCAAGAAAAAGTTGAGGCTTTAACATTCCCACGTCTGAAACAAAGTTCTTGACGAGAAGACAAAGCCACACCACCTAAACAAAAAGCAGTAGAGTGGAGAGCAGCCATGCACCTCAAAATCAAAACTTGAAGCAAAATTTGGTTGCTTTTCTTTTTTGATCTGATCAGCCGGCTGGGTATTGGTTCTTAGTTGTTAGAGAGAGATAGGAGATGTTACGAGGCCTATAGGGAGTGTTGTTGGATAAAAACTATGGTGTTTGAGATTTGAGCGGAGGATGCAAGGGAGTGGAGTAGTTTGCTGTGTTGTCAGTTTGTGGTTTTTGGACAAGACTACTTCAGTTACTCTTGTTTTGCTATGTTGTCACTTAAAAGGGGTTTGATTGGCATTGTCGTTAAAATTAAAATTTAAGTTTTTTTTTTTTTTTTTTTTGTTAAACATTGTTTTAATTATTTTTTTTTTGATATAATGATGGTAAAAATAAATTTTAAAAAATAAAAAAATATTATATCAATCTAATAGGTTAACTTATCAAATTCACAACCCGAATTATAAAATTATGATAATCTCATAAAAGGCAAATTAAAAAAAATTATAAAGTTTATTTCATTATCAACCTAATATAAAATGATGAAATTAAAAAACAATCAATTAAAAAACTATAAAAAAAATGACCCGAATGAACTCGGGTTAATCAGTCAAACATGTAACCCGGATCATGAGACCTAGGTAGCCCCAAAGAAAGCAAATAAAAAAAAATTAAAGTCTTATTCTCAATCAATCCAATGTT
>Ga0325404_1001841_pt1 | contig 22539 bp, 9 predicted proteins | sample PopdelMetagenome_18_FD_205664 | JGI IMG/M metagenome (GOLD analysis project Ga0325404, IMG submission 205664) | Populus deltoides microbial communities from Bellville, Georgia, United States - Xylem-Control-R1 | ecosystem: Host-associated > Plants > Phyllosphere > Stem > Wood/Secondary xylem...
TAATCCACCTAAATCGCCATAAAGTTAAGATTCCATGAGAGCTAGGGTTTTCATTATAACAGAGTATGCAGGAAAAATAAACAAAGTCTATGATATCAGAAGCCACTCAGTAGAGAATCTCATGACGTGTGAAAAAGTTGACGTTTTCAACAAACAGTTTCATCTTCAATATATTTTGAACTGAACAGAATGCTCCATCATCTGTCCAATAAATTCCACCTTTTTAAGGAAGTTACTGACTTTCCTACTGGTATCCGATCATTGGCAGAAATGAACTTTTAAGATCTAGAATCAGGACTGTGTTAGAAAATTAATTAACAGATAAGTACTCTCTTTACTTAGTTTTATATGAATAATCTCGTTCCTTGAATTAGGACTACGTGTTAGAAAATTAATTAACTTGGGCATTCTACAGTCACCAGAATGCCCAAGTTTACTTAAGTTGTCCTGTGCATTGTGGCAACTGCATGTGGTATTCAGATTTTTTCTCAATGACACAAAATACTTAATGCTCGACATCAAGCAGGTCCTAGATGATAAGGTAGTTTATGCAACTAGCCCTGACATCGCTAGGTTGATTGCTAGTTTACTCTGCATATATCAAGAACAAGTCAAAAAAATATACTGTCCATAAGTTTGATCTGATACCTTAAGGACATCCAGATAATAAGATGGAACAAAACCAATGATCTTGCCTTCCCTGTACAAGCTATTGCCTCCAGCATCAACTAGAAATACCTGTGGGATAAGGACCTCTCAGAAGTAGTATTTCAGCTACATCGTCGGGGGGGCGGGGGGGGGGGGGGATGTAAGCTACAGTAATAAAGAATGCATGTTACTAAAAATGAAGAAGACCTTACAGTGCTGTAAATCTGGTTCTATCTGTGGCCAATTTAGCTACAGCATGGTAATTTGTTGCCTGTAACAGACGGGAACAACATTTTTCAAGTAATTCATGTTTAGTACCTGTGATCTAACAGAAAAAACTTCATTGAACCAAGAAGATTGTTCAACGCATTTGAGCAGGTTTGAATTTTCAGCACAATCCAAGCATGCGTAAGATTATATATGTCAAAAGAGGAAAGAAGATGGATAGACACTGTAAGGCATGATGATAATTAAATTTGAAATATGCATTGATCAGCAAAGCAGTTTCTTTATTAATCATTTCTTTCACCAAACAAACTTGTAAACCAGGAAGAGATCACATGTAATAGCCGGAGATCAGTTTTAAAGTTTAATAGCATAAGAGAATAAAAGCATACAACGTGACCAAACTTATCCCAGATGAAGCCCGGACCTGTTACTTCAACTTTAGCATTCTCATCCTCTGTAAGCGTAACTAGACCAAAGGACAGTTGGGGACTTTAGCTAACTGAAGGTCCTTGCTAAAAACAACTGATGGTGAGGTTTCCTACATAATATGTCACAGAAAATGTCACTCGTACGAACATAAACAAATAACGATACCAAAACGACAGAAGGAAAAGTTCTCAGGTCCATAATCGATGCGATGCAAGCATTTCCCATACAACTAAAACGCAAAAAACAGTCTATTTACAATCAAGAAATCCTGTAAGAGAAAACACATCAAACACATGTAAAGCATGGCCATTTGTGTTTTATACATCATATAATATTGGTTCTGCTTCTGCAATATAAATAAATTCATATGAAAAGAGATGTATGACACAAGAAATTGTTAAATTGTCCAAAACTACGTGACCCAGTTGTTATTAATCATCCAACAAGATAAGTGGGTCCTTAATTAGCGCATCTAAAACAAAATTAATCTCCTACTCGATGATTCAAGTCCGAAGCTGAAATGGGCGTGCGTGTGCGATAGAGAGAGAAACCTGGAAGAGGTGAGTGACTTTATCTTCTTCTTGCTGAAGTTCATCTTGTTGTTGGGAAACAGCAGAAAACTGAACCGAACACCGCCATGTCAGAGGCCTTTGCTCTCCAACTGATAACTGTGTTCTTGAACTGCTAATTGGTATTAAAGTAAAAAAAAAGGAGTTTTTTTTTTAATTAGACTTAAATATTTTTTAACCATATATAAACTTAAATAAAAATATTTATACACACATCTAATTAAATAAATTAAAAATATATTTATTAATAAATAAAAAAATTATCAATAATAACTAAATACATATTTAAAAGCATTAAGATATAAAAATAAATTAAAATATTTAATCTCATGAGATAGTTATTTATTCATCCCATTATATATAATAATTTAATTTATTAAAATTATTATTTTTAGAAATAAATATAAATATAAAATTAATAGAATAAAACTAAAGAGAAAAAAAATATCTTGCAAAATTATATTTATTAGAAATATTATTTAAAAATAAATATTTTTTATATTTAAAAATAAAATAAAATTATATGAAAAATAAAAATATAAATAAATTAGAATAATTTTTTTAAAACTAAAATATAGATAAATTAGAATAATTTTTTTAAAAACTAAATAAAAAAAAAAATTATTATTAAAAAAAATACAAAAAAAACATTATTTTCAATATAATGATGTGTCAGGCTCATTTTATATCGGGAAAAAAAAAAGCGCGGGGTCATGGAGAATTTTTGTAGGGTTATAATTGTGAATTTGAAAAACTCAAAATAAAAATTAGAAGAAGAAGAAAATGAAAAAAAAAAAAAAGTCAGTTCACTTATAATTTGATCTCAGATTAGAACCCTAAAATTTGGAGAAGATAGTTACAAGTCAAATAAATAAGAGAATCAAAAGACAAGCCTTCCTTTTTATCCCTCTGAATTAATTCAAATTTAAAAAGAGCAAATGAATCCCATGAAAATGGCGCACAACAACTTCTTCTCCTCCCTGAGACAGGTAAAATATTATATTATAATTACAGAAAAACATTACATATTTGACATCTAACAACAGCGTAAAGTAGTAATCTTTGTTGTCATCCTATGTTTTTCGTTTTTGCAGGTTGAGAAAAGAATGAAGCTTGAAAACCCAACAACAGTGGAAACTAACTACGAAGAATCTCTGAGCACACCATTATATCTCCACACAGACCAAGAACCCATTAACAACAACAGCTTGACATCTTCTAATGAAGAAAGCAGTGAACCCCCACTAGCATTTCTCTCACCTTCTTTACAATCATCTCCAAAAACCTCCCATTTTTACCCCAAAATCATCAAAGAATCCAAAACCAATGACATTGATGATATTCAACACTTAATTCAGCTTTTGGGTTTATCAGATATTAGAGAGAGAAACCGAAGACACCAAGAAGAAGACGATGTCAATGAGAGGGTTTGTGTTGGTGGCGGCGGCGGCGAATGTTGTGGATGTGAAGGTGGGTTTTTTGAAAAGATTGTTGGAGTTAAAGGGCCTAAGTGTGAGAAGGAAGTGGAGAGATTGGAGGGGTGGATTAGGTACTTTTTAGGTGATGGTAGAGAGGAGAGGAGGGAGCCTTTGATGCTGGCTTTTTTGCTTTTGGGTAAGGCTGCTTATGAGCTAGAGGGTGCTGATGGTGGCGGATTGGATTTCCCTTCAACTATTGAAGAGTTTTTGAAGCTTGATCCACCAGAAGAATAAAGATTGAAGCTTCTTCTTCTTCTTTTTTTTTGCAAGTTGAGTTTATTAGCAAAATATGAGTGGTATTTGCTATCTGTAGCCCCTAGGCGAGGTTTGTCATTAATGGTAAGGGTGGATTTTTTGTCATTAATTCTATGAGAATGTTTATCTTTCCTGGTTGTCGTTGATCATGTATTTCTTTGCTATACGTGTTTTGGTTTTTTGTATTCTATTTTGCTTTCAGAATTTGATAATATATAACTGATGTTTTGAAAATTGAAATACTGAACTGCGAAATTTTTTTTTATATAATTTTTTTTAAAATTATTTTGATATCTTGATATTAAAATAAATTTTTAAAAATAAAAAAATATTATTTTAATATATTTTTAAATAAAAAATGTTTTTAAAAACAATCACTGTATTAAATATTTTTCAGTGGAAAATAATACTACGAGAGCTTCTAAGCTAGGCTGAACTTGTTCCTAGATGAAATTGTCAACTGGAAATTGCGAAACCTTGATTTTTTGTGTCATTATAACAGAACAAAGCATTTCGATATTATTAAGAACACTATTACATACTATCCATTCTCGGCATGGTGGAAGCATTTGCTGTGAAATTGAGTCTGCAGTCTGCCTTTCTTCTTTAATATGCAGCAGACAATCTGGTTCTATATCATGCTGCATGCTTGAGTGAGATCACCACCAATTTCGATTATCTTGCACTTATCTTCTGAAGGCAAGACAACACCTCATTCATGTTAGGTCTATCCTCAGGATTTGGATTGGTGCAAGAAAAGGCTATTTGAAAGAGCTGCTCCAATGCTTCTTCCTCGTTGGTGAGATTCTTAGTAATCACTGGGTCCAGTACTTGAAGAAGTCCATCGATGCCATTGGCGAGGGCCCTTTCGACTAGTTGACGCAAGCTGATTGGCAATCCATCCTTGTCTGTGAGTCCTGTTGGCCTCCGTTTCATGAGGACCTCCATTACTACAATCCCAAAGCTGAAGACATCTACTTTAGTCGTCACTCTCCTCATGTATGCAAACTCTGTGAGACCATCAAGCAAGTTGTAGTGAAGTCAGGAACGTATAAAAAAGTAAAATGAATAAAAAGAAGAAAAGAATATTTGAGATGGAAGATATGCAAAACGTGAAACTGAAAATGGAAAAATAAAGTTCATTATAAATGACAAAGTATCATGTTTATTAAGATAATCTGTGAAATGGGATGAGCAAGGCAATGATTGATTTAAATACTGGACTTATTCCTCCAAGTCTCCAACCATTTATTAACTTTACATTTATCAGAAACTTCTATGAACGCCCAAGAAAAGACAAGGTAATGGAGAATGAAAGGTTACCTGGTGCCATATAGCCAATGGTGCCTTCAAAGGCTGATGCTGAGGAGAGACTGTTCCCATCCTGCAGGTGAACGCCCAGAATTCGAGCTGTTCCAAAGTCGCTCACATGGGCCACCCAATCACCATCCAACAGCACGTTAGAGGGCTTCAAGTCACAGTGTACGATTGGAAAGTCATAACCAGAATGCAAGTACTCTAGAGCACTTGCAATGGAAACACAAACATTGATTCTCTCATACAGTGTCCACCATGACTGATCAACCTGAGGGTTATGTATGATGCTCTCCAAGCTCCCATTCTGCATGTATTCCAAAACTAAAACCTTCAGTTTAGCACTCTCCCAGGCATAGCCAAGTACCTTAACCAGATTCCTATGCCTAAGTTGGCTCAACGTTTTGATTTCTCTGTAGAAGCACTTGTCAGATTCTGCAGAGAACTTCTGAAAATTCAGTTGTTTAACAGCTATAGTCTTGCCATCTTCCAATTGACCCTTGTATACAGTGCTCAAACTGCTGGCGCCGATTATGTTTTCTTCACTGAAGAAACTTGTAGCATTTTCTATTTCGCTCCTGTCATACCTAATGAGTTTCAGTGCTGAAGTGAACTCTGGCTCCATATTCTCGGTACTTGTTGTTTTATGCTTTTTGGCACGTTGGAGGAATAATGGAATCACCACGGAAAGAACTAAAAATATGGACACCACTCCAATTGCAAGGAGGATAAATACCGTCTTCTTGGAAAAGGTATGTGAATTCTTCTTGCTGCAGGACTTCGAAGATTTGGTTCCACAGAGAGCAGGATTTCCAACCAAACTAGATGAGCTGATGTTTTTGAATAAACCAGACTCGGGAACGCGGCCTTCAAGATGATTGAAAGACAGGTTAAGATGCTTCAAGCTCGAAAGATTTCCAAAGCTATAAGGAATAATGCCCTCCAACTGATTTCTAGAAAGGTCCAGGGCGCTTAGGTGCTTCAGTTCTGCCAACTTTTCGGGAATCTGACCATTCAAATCATTCCTGGAAAGGTTCATGAGAGAAAGCATGCTCATTTGAACCAAAGCTTCAGCTGGAATTGAGCCAGAGAGCTTGTTTCCTGAAAGATCAAGAGAGAGCAAATTTCTGCAGCCTGCAAGTGTTTTAGGAATGATTCCTGAAAGATTGTTGTTTGAAAGATCAATGGCCTGTACTGCTTCCAACATTCCAAGCTCTTGTGGAATGTTACCATCTAAGAGATTGTATGATAAATTTAGAAATATTTGCATGCTTTTCATCTTTGCCATCACAGATCCAGGGACTGACCCTGTAAGATGGTTGTGAGAGAGATCAAGAGACATTAGTCGAATGAGATGTTCCATACTCTTTGGAATAGACCCATTAAGTACGTTTCCATGGAGATCCAAGGCCGAAAGCATTTCCAGTTTTGAGATAGAAGTAGAAATTGGACCCGCAAACCTGTTGAGCTCCAGCCGGAGAACAGTTAGACGTGTTAGTTCAAAAATGTTCTCAGGTATTGGACCTTCTAAAGCATTGCTATTAAGGCCAAGCCCCTGGAGTAGAGTAAGCTTGGATAACTCCGGTGGAATATGGCCTGAAAAGCTATTTCCAGAAAGTACTAAAAAGAAAAGTTGAGTCAAATTTCCAATCTCTGGTGGGATTGGCCCTACAAGTGAATTGAAGCCATATTTCAAAATCTGGAGATTGTAGAGTTTGCCAATGCCTGGTTTTAGCATTCCACTAAAATTGTTCTCCGCCAAACTTAAGTGTATAAGATTGGAGCAATTATAAAGGTCTTCTGGTATTTCCCCTGACATTTGATTTGGCCCAAGGGATAGCCTTGTTAGATTGTACAACTGTCCCAGGCCCTGTGGAAGTTTCCCTGTTATTCTGTTAAAAGCTAGATCTATATACAAAAGTTGGGTGCAATTGGTGATAGTTGTGGGTATGGATCCCTCCAGGAGGTTGTTGGATAGGCTAAGGTTCTTCAGATTATAAAGCATTCCGATATTCGAAGGAATCTCTCCCGTGAGGAAATTGGAGCCTAAAGACAAGTATGTTAAATTTGTCAGGTTTGTTATGGAGGCAGGAATTTCCCCAGTGAAATTGTTTGAATGCAGAGTCAGCACCAGCAATGACCTCAAAGATCCTACTTCAGGAGCTATTCTTCCAGTTAGCATATTATTTGAGAGTCCTAAATTGGTTAACGATTTCAACTGGAACAAGGACAGTGGAATGGTTGAATTTAGCCTATTTTTGTGCAGTCTCAATTTCTCCAAATAGATCAAATTTCCTAGCTCAGGGGGAATGACTCCACTCAACTGGTTGATGTACAATTCAAGTTCAACCAGCTTCTCACAACGGCCTAGTTCAGAAGGGATGTTCCCAGTAAGGGAGTTCTCAAACAAGAGAAGAAATTCTAAGTTTGACAAGTTCCCTATTTCTCGAGGTATCATCCCAAACAAGTGGTTTTGACTTAGGTCTAAAGCTTGCAAAGCTTGCAACCTTCCGATGGAAACAGGTATTGAACCAATGAAGTTGTTCCCATAAGCTACAAAGAGTTGCAGGTTAACCAAGTTTCCTATTTTTTCTGGTATTGTGCCAGTCAGATTGTTGAAAATCACACCAAACTGTAGCAGGGAGGTGCAGTCACAAAGGCTCTCAGGAATGCTTCCATTCAAATAATTGCCACCTAAATCTAGAGACTGCAAATTCTTAAGGTTTCCTAATTCTACTGGAATAGGACCCGAAAAGGAATTGTCATAAAGAACAAGTTCAATCAACTGTGAGCAAAGTCCCAGCTGTGGTGGAATGTGCCCTGTGAAAGAATTTGAAGTTAAATCAAGAACCTGGAGGCCTGAAATGTTGCCAATAAACGGAGATATCTCGCCTTGGAGCTGCATCCCACCAAGAGAAATCTCAATGACTTGATTCAAGGAATGGTCGCAGGCAACACCAGTCCAGTTGCAGTGATGGCCTGCTTCACTCCAGTCGGCAAGTGCTCCTGAAGGGTCGTGCTTGATGGCATTCTTGAAGGCCTTCAAGGCCTCAACTTCAGCTTCCAAGCCTGGTTCTGCAGATTGAGCAGCAGTAAGCAGAACAGAACAAAAGATGAAAGTGTGTAAAATAAAAACATTTTGAAACACCATTGCGATAGAAATTAATACTTGAAACTGATACGAAAGGTTTGAGCCAAGTGAAGATGTTATATACAGAAGGAAAATTATGACCCCACAGGCAATAACCAATAGGAAACCAAGTCTTCATTCTTGCCTAAAGAAACCAAACCTCCGCTCGATATCTTGATGGAATGTTCATACTTTGAACCTTAACTCAGTAAACGAGATTTGACTTTCAGCTTATTAAATTGTGACAAAAACGTGTACTGGAACCCCCCACCCCCAATATATCCAGCTCAGCACATTGCTAACGTAATATTTTTTAGTATTTTAATTTATATAAAAATTAATCTAATATGATTGTTTTGATAATATTATAAGGAATCTAAATCACATATAAAAATACAATTTTACTTTTAAAAAAATTTAAGATGATATCTTTTATTTTTTTAATTCCAAAACAACAACATATTAGATTAATTAAGGTCAATCTTGTTGACCTGCTAAATTTGTTATTTAGATCATGAAACCATGATAATTTTATAAAAAGTAAATCAAAACAATTATGAAGTTCAATTCCTCAACAACCAAATGTTAAAAAATAAAATTAAAAAAAATATTAATTATAAAAAAATAAAAAAATAACTCAAGTCAACTCGAATTAATTTTTTAAATCTGTGAGCCGGGGTCAAGACACCAAGATTACCCGAAAAAAATTAAAACAAATTTTAAAATTCAATTCCCAATTAAATCAATATTCAATAATAAATTTGATAAAAAATATTTTAGCATGCAAATGTGTTTTCTAGAAATAAGAAAAATTCTCCATTTGAGAAAAATGATTATAGTAAGAATGAAAATTCTTATCTACTAATTTGTAAACAGATTTATTTATCTGTATTTTTGGAAAAAAAATATTAAACTCATTAGAAAAATAGTCAAACAAGAAAAACTCTTGCACTAATTGGCGCAGGTATCACAAAAATGATCAAATATGTATTTAGCTATTTAATTTAGATGTCTTTTCAGGGGAAGAAAAAGATGTGGCAAGTTACATGTAAACTCTACAAGTCTCATGTTTGAATTTTTATTTTTAATTAACATAACTCCGGTGTGAGTTTATATATATCTCAATTAATTTAATGAATTAAAGATAATATTTGTCCTATTTTTCTCTGTCCAGATGGTGCTGTCATGCCTCTCTCTTGTGAAAATCTTTTTATTTTTTTATTTTTTTAAAATTTAGGTGAGGGTATTATGGAGATTGGACGAGGGTTAACTTAGGGATTTCACAGTAGATGCCTACGATATATGGAATTGGTAGGATAGCAATGACAACTATCTTAAAATGCAAGTTGCAAAAAACGGCAAAACTTGAATGGTCGGCTGTGGCCCAAGTTGACAGAAAGCGGTCAAAAATACAGCGGGGATCAATAGGATTGAAGAACACAGATTTCATATTCTCTGCACGCGTTGGTGGGTTCAACCTCCCCAGCTCCATTATTGTTATTGAGAAAATCTTCACGGATTTGGTGATTTTACTTTGCATCCTCACATAAAGTACTACTGGTGACTAAAATAGCGTTATGTATTATCTTCCATCCTTGCAAATCGGGTTAAATGGAATTTTGTGCTCATTATTTATATTGAATAGCTTCCTACAGGGCTCTTCAAATATCAAGAAGATGTTTCGACCTTGAATCATGTTGGAAAATTTTGTCTAAGAATATGGTTAATGGCCACATCTGATATCAAATTAAACAGAATCCACTCATTTTTTAGGTTAAATTTTATTGGAATTTAATCTTTAGAATAAATATTTAATATGAAACATTAACATGATTTAAATAAATTATGGTGAATGAGAAATTGATCTCGGATAACCCTTGATTGACATATTTCGATGAAACTCAAAACCCTCAATGAGAACTTTATCCCACGTAGCAAAGAAACAAAAAATTCTTAGGTGTTTGTTAAGTGAAAAGTTGAAAAGTTAAAATTAAATCCAAAGAGTACCAAAGCTTTTAAAAGGAAGAAGTTCTAAGCAAAGTGAGTTTTGGGCTTAAACACGGGCTTGCCGGCCCGACCCATGCTCGGGCTTGGGTTCTAGTTTATTATGAAATAATATTTTGGGTTACAAGAGATTATTTTTTATCAATTGAATTTTGGACTTGGGGCTTGATCCATGAAGAATTATTTCTTCATTCCCATTATTTTGTCTAGTCTAGCCCATGAATGATAACACTTGAACACTCTCTTCTATAAGCATTTTCTGCAAACTTAAATAGTTTTTTTAGCTCAAAAATCATATTTAAAACAAAACATTTAGTTTTAATTATTGATTTATAGTGACTAATCTAACATTGATAATGGTAGGAATTAATTCTAATTATTATCACAATTAATTCTTTAACCTTTTACCATTCAAAATCCATTATAAATTGGGGAGCGCGGGGGGGGGGGGGTTAAGGGTTTCTTACAAGTTTTTCAAGATTCTTACATATTCTTTCTCATCTCATTTTCAGTGTTTTTCTTTTCTTTTTATGTTATGGTTTTCCTTCCAAATCTAAAGCTTAGATTCACTTTGTTGAGATATAATTAAATTCTTTACTTTAGTTTAAAGACCTTGTTTAGAAGGCATCTAAACTAAGGTGGTGATGTTGGAATCTTGATAGACATATTATAAACACTCTTTCCTACAAGTTTTTCAAGATTTTTACACACTCTTTCTCATCTTATTTTTAGTGTATTTCTTCTCTTTTTATGTTATGGTTTTCCTTCCAAATCTAGAGCTTAGGTTCACTTTGTTGAGATATAATTAAGTTCTTTACTTTAGTTTAAAGACCTTATTTGAGAGGCATATAAACTAAGGTGGTGATGTTGGAATCTTGAGAGGCAAATTACAAACATTCTTTGTACCAAGAGAGGAAATGATTCATCATTAACAATAACAAAAGCTTCATTATTTTAAAGTGCTTCAATAAATAAGTACACTTATTTGCTTTTATTTGAAACTTAGATATTTTATATTATTAGTATGCATGTTAGGACTTTATTTTGATATAAATTGCAAGTTTGGTATATGTTTAGTATGCATGGTAAAATCTTTATTTTTTTTTATTCATAACATGTTTTTCTTGAGTTATGCTTTTACATGCTTATAGCTTTAAACATGTATAAACTCTAGTATTTTCTTGGATAACTCTTGTTTAATATGCTTTTATGATGATAAACTAAATAATCTATATTAATTATTTTGATATATAAAATCTTAAGACTTTAGTTGCATGTTATTTGTTTAGTGAATATGTGTGTATTTTAGTGGTATGCTTCTTTGTTTAAACAAAACTTTATTAGCATGATGCATGTTAAAAAGATCTAAAACTATTTATTTTGTTTTATCTTACTTTGTTGAAAAAGTTCTTTGCATGCTTTAATACATGTTATCTTTTAAAAGATGTTTTTTTGTGTGTTTATATGTTTATACATGTTTTGCAAACTTGTTGGTATGATCATGCTATTTGTTTATCTTGCTTTTTTTTTTAATGCATGTTAATATTTATATCCTTTTGAACTACAATAAACAAAAGTGTTTTTTTTTTTTTTTATCTTGCATAGTTTAAATATTTTTGTTTTTGAAGTTGCTTTATTACAAGTTTTTATTTTATATATTGCATGTTGGCCAAAATATTTATAAATAGTATTGATTATTATTTATTTATTTTTATAGATTTTATCATGTCTTAGACACATTCTACTCAAGATTTAGTTGTCCCAGCCATTGTTGCTTTAACAAGTACTACTTTGATAGTGAAGATTCCACCAACACCTTCTATAATGTATGGTGAGAAACCTGAAAAAGTTCACTGGATTGAACTTTAAGAGGTGGCAATAAAATATGCTATTCCATTTGACCACTTTAAACTCGACAAAGTTTTTGACTAAGATAATACCACAATCATTAGAAAATGAATATGATCGTACTATTATGGTGGTTGTGGATGCATGAAATCATATTGATTTTGTGTGTAAAAACTACATCTTGAATGAATTAGACAATACACTATATGATGTGTATAGTTTAATCAAGAGTGAAAAAGTATTATGGAAAGCTATATATAAAAAGTACAGGGTTGAAAATGTAGGTATGGAGAAATTCATAATCAAACAATTTCTAAATTTCAAGATGGTTGATTTAATGACCGTGATGAGCCAAGTTCAAGAGTTCAAACTCATTTTGCATGATATACATGTTGAAGGTATTTATATAAATGAGTCCTTCTAAATGGATGTAATCATTGAAAAATTATCACCATCATGAAAATACATCAAGAACTATCTTAAACATAAGCACAAAGAGATGATAATTGAAGACCGCATTTTAAGGTTAAGAATAGAAGAAGACAATAAGTTATTCTAAAAAAGACCTACTCTTATAGTGCCTAAAAAACAAATGTTGTGGAACAAGTGGTAAAGTCCCACAACAAAAATTAAAAGAAGAAGCTTGTTATGAAAAAAAAAAATGAATCACAAAGAAGTTCAATGGCAAATGCTTTATCTGCATCAAGATTAGGCATCTAGTAAGAAATTGTAAAAATAAGGATCAGTAAGGAAACCCTAAGAAAAAGATTGCTCAAGTTAATGTCACCGAGGTTTATCAACTCACTAATGAAGTTTCTTTTAAGATATGTTTCCATGAAATGAAGCATGGAAAAATCTTTTACTTGAAAGAACAATTAAGGCTAACTCATGTAATCACCAACAATAAAAAGTTGAGAGATAAATATGAATCTAGATATCTAGTCTTCCAACACGGTCATGGACTAAGTTGTATTTAATAAATTTGTTTATTGGAACTAATATTTTATATTAATAAAATGATAACAAAAAATACTGATGTAACTATATTATTCGATAGTTTTACTCATATTTACCTAGTATTTTGGCTATGTTCTATATATAAAATACCTTGATATTCTTTGTTTTATGTTTTGAAGGCACTTTTGGATATAAGATTAAAAAAGAAGTAAATTGGAGATAATTGCTAGATTTGACATCCCATCGATGTTTTGTGCGGAGCTTGAGCTCTAGAGGTCGAAATGAAGTGATTTCAATGGAATTAGAAAGCTAACACACATACCTTTCTATAAATATATGGAAAGAAAAATAAAAAGAGAAAGAGCATGGAAATTGCAATCTTCAAAGACAAATCTTGTATTCTGCCAATGTTGACCTTCAGATATTCCTACTTGAATATCTTGAGTTAGAGAAGTCTATTTGATGCAAACTCAATTTTAAGAGATTTCTGACTAGAAGACATATCCTCCTACCAAAGTTTAGCAAAAAAAGAGCTCATATGAGAGAGATATGAGTTTTTTAAGATGACACATAAATTCTACCAGTAGACAGGTTTTGTGAAGAAACAAGTCTAATTTACTTTCTAAAGCATTAAAACCGACATCCAAGTCTTTATTTTGGAAATTTAGCTCCTTTTAATCCAAAGTCAAAGCTTAAGATTTTATGCAAGGCTATTTCTTAGTTTTTAGAAAAATAGTTATTGCACTACTTAAATGTAAATTGTCTACTTAGAAAAATACTATTTTGCAGGAAAGAGGGATTAGAGTTTCCTATCAAATATAAAGAAAGAAGAAAGGAAGAGAAGGGCGGCCAAAAAGAAAAGAAAAACTCACCCTTTCCTCCTAGACCTAAAATCCTGAATTCATATTTTTTTATATTAGTTTTTCAATAGACAAGGCTAAGTTCTTTTTCTTGGTCGTAAGGACACAAAAACCTTCGGATTTCAAGAATAGTGAGATCCATTTTACATTTTCTTTTCAGTTTCTATGATGAGTATGAGTATATTTTTTTTCTATGATTGTTTAGTTTGATTATAGAGCTGACTCTAATTTATAATTCTAACCAATCTACTGCTAAGTTTGCTATCAAAACCGAAGTTGTGATGTATGAACTTGTGAAGCATCTGAGTTTAATAACAGTGGCGGATATATGTTATTAATTTTAGAAAAAACATTCGATCAAATCAAACATAGACTGCAAATAGTTATGTTGTATAGTTCTTAAGGTTGCCATTAAATTAAATTACTAGTGCTGACACTGTAGTTGTTTAATGGTTATGATTAGTTACATTGCGAATAGTTTAACTAACTAATGTTAAGAAAAGATAAATATTTAGAATATAAATTAATGTTTTGTTTCCATGATCGGTTCTGATTTCCGTAGGTGGACGTCTACTTGAAACCAATGTTTGTTCTCTTGATAATTTTATGATTTATTTAATTTAGCTTGATTGTTTTGTTCTGTTATAGCCTAGATAACCTCAAATTCCCTCCAATTACATATTATGTAGCATAAAAATCTGAACTAAACCTTTCTCATGAGATCAACCCATTACTTGCTCTCTACTATTTTTTTATTTATTTATGTTAGGGTAATTAATTTATATTACTGCAACATTGCAACAAATACAAGTACAAGAAAGCAATGAACAAAATAAGTAACATTTAAATGATATTGCATAATTTATTTTAAATAATCTCAATTAAAATTGAATATCCGCTAGATCAGGCATCCACTTATACAGTTAATTGATACATTTTATTTTTCAGGGGGAGTTTTTGATGGGCCCTTGGGGTTGAGTTCTTTGCAGCTGTGGTTTGTTGAATTATGATGGCTTCATGTTGTTGACTTAGTTCGGCATGTGAGAGGAGCAGCTGGATGTTTTTGTTGGTTTTCGGCTGCTTGTTTTTGGCTCTGCTGGCAGTAGATTGACTTGCCTGGCAGTACATTGGATTGGCTGGTTCAGTCCCTCATGTTTGTTATATGTGTGGCTACTTCTGGCCTTAGGAATGTTTGTTTTATGTTTCTTTTCAATGGGAGCATGTTCCCGTTTTTGTTTAGGGTACTGGTTACCCTCATCTCTGTATATACTTTTTCTGTTTGCTACTTTTGTGGCTTGGTTACCTTTGATCTTAATATATTCTTACATTTGATCAAAAAAAAAAAATTGATACATTTTATTTAATTTACATTCAAATAAAAATGAAAGAAAAATAAAAAGCTAAAAAGGGCCAAGAGCTTGGGATAATATAGCCTAATACACTTTGCCCATTAATATAAAAGGCCATGCACTTAACCTGCAAGGCTAGGTCTGTGCACCTGCCTTTTCATTTTTATTTTATATCCGCAGCAGAATATGGATCAAATAGCAAGTTCGAGTTAAAGGAGCATAACCACACAAAGAAAATAAGAAAACATGTTCCTACAAAGAGAAGACTACATACAAACTATCTGAAGCATTTACACTAACAAGAACCAGTGAACAAAATAGCAAAGTGGACGACAAGGACACAAGCAAGAAGACAATACAACTTGATCTTGTAATATCTTTCCCTATCTATTTTTTGGAATAAACTTCACCTTGAAGCCGAATTTGTTTATTGAACCTCTGAATAAACTCCTCAGCTCTTGTATTTATTTCTTCATTGGACATATTTGCATACCCATCTTTTTCTTCAATAGAGTCTGGTGGTTCATACTCTTCAGTTTCTATCCTACGTATAATGTTCTTGCTCTCATCGAACATCACCCGCTTAAAACTCTCTGACTTGCTACGTTGAAGAGTTTTTTCTACAACAACCTTCTTCTTGCGACGATAAGCTTCACCAAGTTTTAGGGTACTAGTTTCTAGCTTCTTTACTTGGGGATTAACGGCAGGAGCATTTTCATGTTCATCACTTTCATGAACAATTGGCAATTTTCCTTGGTGAGCAGCTCTTCTCTTTTCTCGACTATCTTTTTTAACCTCTTCTTCATCCAAGCGTACTGTCTTGATAATTTCCCGGTAGCATGAGGGAAATGACGGAACACTTCTTCGCCTCCTCATTATTACATACTCTTCATAAACACCATGTTTATTAATACCTTTTGACGAAGAAGAGAATGAACCATAATCCAGGGCAATGATGAGGATTAGAGTGTTGGAAATGAAAAACCTAAATTTAGTGCTGTTAAAGAGCTTTCAAGGGGAGAGATTGAAAAGATAGAAAATAGAGATATAGACAAAAATAGAGAGAACGAAGGCAAAGAATGAAACTACCTTGGCTTTTTGTGGGTAGTCTCTAGATTTGAAGGCCTTGATTGAACCTAGAACTAAATTTGGTGGTGGTTTCTCCATTTTTGAAGGTAGAGAGGGGGTTGTGAGAGATTGTAGGATGGTTTATACAACGAAGACTTTCCTTTTCTTTATGATTTTGTGGTCGATGAAGCTCCAAATATTAGGGGATTATATAGGGACCAAATAACGTGACAAATAATTATTTTTGCAATTACATGTAATTATATATAGTTATCAAACTAGATGTCAAATTTGATTAAAATATCAAATGGAAAAAAAAAGATCTGAATCACTAAATCAATCCATGAATTATTGGGTTAGCCCATAATCAATGACCATATAAAAAAGAGAAAGAAAATATTAGTAGAAAGAAACAATATTATCATGTTCCACCAAATTGTATCACTAGGCATAATCATATTAAATAATAAAAATTCATGTTTTTTTATTCATTGTCTAAATATACCTTATTTACAAAAACTTTACATTTATCTATGCACAAAATTATTGCTTTTATGGGCATGCCTTTGAATTTATACCATTATTTTTAATTCATGAGAGATTTTTGTCTTCTAGAGACACTTTGTCATGGTAACGGGAGACAAATTGTCACTAGGATCTAAAGATGGCTTGTCATGGGGACTTGGAGATAAGTGGTTACGAGGGCCTAAAAATAGTTGGTCATAAGGACCTAGAGATATAATGAAGATTTAATGGAGATTTTGCTATGGAAATTTCAAGGAGATGTTTCATGAATAGAGACATGGAGATATACTATTTTTTTTTTGAAATTTCAAAAGATGATGGAGATATAATTTATGAGATTTATCTTATTTAAGATAGTGCATTACAAGGATTGTTTCCTATTTGTTCATATTATATCTCCTCCTTCACAACTTCTTGAAGTTACCATTTGGAGATTAATATTTTTATCTCTTTTATGAGTGTATGACACTTTTTTATGCGTGTCTATTATCATAGTGAAAGAGATAATTTGTTAAGGTTTCTTGTGTTTGAACCATTTTTTATTGAAGGTGAATATTGCAGGAAGTCCTTTCCCTTTACAGCAGCCAACACCTCAGCACGTGTCATTGTGAGAGGTATGGTAATGAGCTCGAAGAATGTCAGACAATCATGGATGAACTTTTAGTGCTTTTTTTGGATGGTCTCGTTGGAGATCAATGGCATGGTGGAGACTCTTCTTGTGTGTGGAAGCATGGGTAACCTTATAGGGTTCTTTGTGTTTAAACCACTTTGTATTGTAGGTAGGTACTGTAAGAAGTCTTTTCCCTGTATGGAAGCTCACACCTTAGCATGTGTCATTGTAAGAGTTATGGTTATGAGCTCAGGAAATGTCAAACGATCATGGATGTGCTCTTTGATGCTTATTTTCTATGCTCTCGTTTGAGATTACTGGCGTGGTGGAGACTCTTCTTGTGTGTATAAGCGTAGGTGACCTTGTTTGGTCAAGTTATTTTTTTCCACCCTAATGTAACTTTTCATTGCGTGTTTGACGCTAAGGATATTTTTATTAGAGAATGTGTATAATCTTTCCCATAAGGAATAGTTGTAGATTCTATTGATCATGGCTTTAATGGCTATGGGTTCAAATAAATTCTCCACGTTTAACATTTTCTTGTTAATTCTCTAAAGATATGCCCTCGTGTTTTCATCATCTCATTGTGTGATGTCAAAGATCTATGTGGTGCTATTTTTTGCTAGAATGCTTGTGCTAAAACAAGAGATGAGCTTTACATAGAAATCATGAAGACCTAGGATGGAGCCAGGTTTAAGGTTATGATACCACACCGTAGCAGATCCTTGAAAAGTTATGAGGAAAAGCTTACACATGACATCACTTTTATTATCACTAGTTTTAGAATGCTTCTGATATTTTGTATGTTCTCCATTGGGCCTGTAAGGCCATGATAGTTGTACAAGTTGGCTTTAGTAGTGACACAATCCTTGGTGAGCTGAGTGTAACAATCTATGACAAAATGAAGATTCTCCCATTTGGTGGGAATGGTGTGCAAGAGTTGGGATTGATACAGTCTCATGCACTTCGTGGCTAGCATTTTATGATAGGGAGCATGAGAATGAGAATACTAAGATTCAGAAGAAAATTAGTGGAGATAACTAAGTTTATAGCTTGGATTTGCTGGGTAGTGCTTGCTCATTTAGAGAGTTGGAGTATTGTGCCTAATTGAAATGTTGTTTTATCTAATTTCTCCCTAAAATTGGAGTTGTCTTTGTGCACCTAGTGGTGTGGGTTGACTTTTTTGTTAGTTTTACTAAAGAGAGCAAAAATGTTCCTGTATGGCTAGAACAAAGTTGATGAGTACTTGCACTTTTTAAGAGAGTTGTTGGATACCTAGAGGAATTGAAGTCCCTATAGGATGATCAATTACTCTTCCATATATTGGAGCATTGTAAGCCATGTAATTTTTTTATAGATGTTGAAAGGGAATGAACAAGCTGATGAAGTCGTAGAAGAACTTCACATAAAAATAGACTTTCCCAGGCTGAGTTCTAGGCCTGAGTCGTTCTTGTAAAAACAAGTCCCTTACGGAATTAAGGGCATTTTAATGCTTAAGTTAATATTTGAGTTTGATTGATCAAATGACAAGTATGTAAAAAATCAAGAGGATGAAAAACAATGTTTAGTTTTATATAGAGAAGCTCTGTGTGTTCTCTCTATGTTATTGAAATGAAAAAAAAAGTTCTCTCTCTCTCATCAAACCTGAGAATATATAGCATATATTGAAAAAAAATCTAGAATAGCTCACCATGAAATGTGATATTTTTCACTATGGTAGCTCGAGCTGAAGTCATAGCTAAAGTCAAGCTTGTACAACTCAACATAATGGTAGCTTAAACAAAAGAAAATTGAAATAGAAAATAAAAAAAATTAAAAGAAAGGAAAGAGAGAGAAAAGAAGAAGAGAGAAAGGGTGGTGAGCTTGTCGGGCTGTACATATCAGCCCAATAGTTACAGGGTAGCTCAGTCGAGTCAAGAATTAGCCGAGCTACATGGTAGCATGATCCATTGAGGCTGCACATGATAGCCCAATTCAAGGTTGCGTAGCCTTGGTATGGGCTGCAAGTGCAACCTTTGTGTAGGTTGCAGACAACCTACATCTAGGTTGTCAACAACTTAGATTGAGGTTACATGTGTAGTCTTGGTGTGAGTTGTTTCTATAGTCCAAATTGAATATTTTTTTTGTATCATCAATACACAATTTTGATGGAGGAAGTAGCTTAATTGACTAGTCTCCTTTTTAAGGGATAGATGTTGACCTTTTTCAATTAAAAAAAGGGGCCAATTCGACATGTTTTTTTCTTTCTTCTAAGGGATTGATGTTGAGTTTTTACATATAATTAAAAAATTAATAAATTAAATGGCAGATAAAGCTAAAAAAAATACTTAGATAGTTCATGGTTGTAGGAGAAAGTACATAGTAAATGTATCATTTCTTTTGAAAGGATATGGTAAGAGTAATATTGATCTTTTCTTAGGCATAATTAACCTTTTACCTAAATCTCTGGAACCCGTGTATTTTTAGGTCTCCTAGTTTTTTTTAATTACTAGGTGACGACTCTAATTTTCTAAAATTTTCCATACAGATTAAGTTCTTTGAGTTTTCTTTGGTCACTAAAAAGAAAAGCAAGACATATGATTTTTTATGTATTAACATACCTTTTTTCCCCCCTTAACAATGATCTTTTTACTCATAATGAACATTTATTAGTTTATCATGAAATCATTTTAGTTGTACCAAATGCCTTTTCATTTTATTTTTCAAAATGCCTGCAACACAAGCATATTACAAGTAAAATATACTAAACCAAAATTGTGTTCCCCTGCAACAATAGAAACAAATTCACTATTCACATCATAGTAGCGCTACCATGAATTGACAAAGTGTCCTATTGGTCTATGATGTTTCTGCTTACTTACATCTTGATACATTAATTTTTTTATTTTCTTTTTTGATCCTTAAACTTTGTTTTCATCACTTTTTAGTCCTTGAATTTTATGAGGGAAGAGAGAAAGTCACTAAAAAAATAGAAGGGGAGAGAAAATATTTGAACTATCACATTTTAGCCATAAAAATGGCCAAACCTAGTATCAATCTGTTTGTCCCAGAGATGAGAGTTTAATGATGTTGGTTTTTCTCATCAGCCATGTCTAAAAAAATAGATTGGGACCTATAAAAATTATTAAGATTCGATTTGATTTTTGATTTTTTGAGAGACTTTAGTGTTTGGGGTTTGAAATGAGGCAATTTAGGGTTTTAAGGTGTTTGAAATGTGTTTTCCACTTAAAATGGGTTAAAAATGTGTTTTGAGAGTAAAAAATATGGCATGATTTTTAGCAACATGAGTTTGTTGAAAATTACTAAAGTAGTTTACAAGTCATTTACTGCAATTGTTTTATATTTTTTTGGATGATGAGTTGTCTACTATCACTTTTTTTACATTGAGAAAACAACACATCATTCAAAAAATATTAAGGGTACACACACACACATGATTCTTGGCAAGACCTAAATGCATCGAGTCCATGCCCAGTCGCATTTGCCTTTTCTCTTTTTGAGGTCAGGAGTGTAGAGCCTAGCCTTTTAGGCTCATATTATTTTTTAATTTAAAATAAATCTTTCTTTAAAATAATAATTACAATGCAATTTAAGAAATTATCTGATAGTTTCTTACTTATTTTTAAATAAGATTTTATATTTTATGCTTATATTTGCAATCACTTTTTTAACAATTACATATGAGCTTAATATTCAATAAATTGTAAGAAATTGCATATTAATATTCCATAGGAATTAAACTTTTGATTCTTAATTTTTATATGGTTTTCATGAGTTAATTATTCTTTGATTCTTTTTTTTTTATATATAAACCCAAAAAAATTATCAAGACATTGTTTTTTTTTTTTTTGAAACTTGGGTTTTACATTATGATTAGTTTTTTTCTTATAAAACATGATATGAATTAAACACACATGTTTTCATGAAAAAACAAATTGATATGAAAATGAGAGTTGTTGTTACCTATTTTTAGAAAAAAAAGAAGAAAACAAATCAAAAAAATTATCAGAAGAAAACAAAAAAAAAATATATAGTAGTGAGAAGAGGACACAGGGGCGCCTAGAAAATAGCCAAAGATTGGTTGAGAAAATTCAAAAATACAAAGGTTAAAATTTGACAGAATATATTTGACTAATGAAGGCGTTATTGACAAATAAAAATCAATTTTAGAAAGAAAAGTCTCAAATCAGATGTTTAAGGATTCAATTAGATTTTGTTGAAAGATTAATTGAGTTTATGAAGGGTTTGATTGCAAGAAAAATTGATTTTTAAGTCAATTTAGGCTTTAATTGAAAGAAATTAAAGTTTAGAAGTCAAATTATAATTTTTAAGAGTTAATTTGGTCAAATCAGGGGCTTAATTGCATAAATATTGAAGTTTGATGAGTAATTAGAAACTTTATTGAAGAAATTCAAAACCAAGGATCAAGGTGAAAAAGAAGCGTAAATATAGGGGTTGAAATTGACCAAATCATAGGTCAAATTGAAGAAATTGAAAGTTTGTTGATCAATTGAGGGTCAAAATGCATAAATTCAAAACTAAGGACCAAAGTGAAAAAAGATAGCCAACTTCAGGGCTGACATTTGAATTTTACATGGATGCAATTGAATTGATTCTTAAAATCAAAATCTCAATTGAGGACTTAATTGAACAATTTAAAAATTGAGGACTGATTTGGAAATTGATACTTTTTGATGCCTTTTTTTTTAGTGAAACAACACATTTTGTACAAAACAACATCGTTTCACTCATTGTTCATTGAAAAAAAAAAGCAAAATGATGTTGTTTTGACGGCATTGTACACCATCTTCTTCCATTGGTCGCGCAAAGGCAGGGGATGTACACCATCTTCTTCCATTGGTCGCGCAAAGGCAGGGGAAGAAGGTTTTTCTTCCCCTATTTTGCAACGCCTATCTCTCTCTCTCTCTCTCTGTCTCTGTCTATCTCTATCTCTATCTCCCCTTTATTTGTCAAAAAACTCCGACACAACCCACACCCCCTCATGGCCTACCACCATGATGAAAGGGGCAGAGGAGACAAACCCTGTGGGTGGCTCTGGGGCAGCTGCACAGAGACCACCCCAGCCACTCTACCCCTTCGCCATGACTGGACAGGGGTAGGATAGCTCTTTCTCTCCTTGCCCCTTATAAATACTCCCTCACCAGGGGATGGAGTGGGGGGGCGAGAAGACAAAAAAGGAAATGAGAGAAAATAAAAAAAGAGATAGAAACGAGATAAGAGAAAAAAATAGAAACAAAAGAGAAAAG